>Ga0307986_10000038_pt1 | contig 81581 bp, 85 predicted proteins | sample EllFjometageno82_FD_203170 | JGI IMG/M metagenome (GOLD analysis project Ga0307986, IMG submission 203170) | Marine microbial communities from Ellis Fjord, Antarctic Ocean - #82 | ecosystem: Environmental > Aquatic > Marine > Unclassified | place: Southern Ocean | collected 2014-10-09 | reverse complement strand
TGGGCTAAAGACAAATTAAAGTGGGACTTAAAAAAATTTAAAAAAATGATAAAAAATAAAACTGTTTACCTAACGTTTGATGTCGATGGATTAGACTCAAGCATTATGCCGGCAACAGGAACTCCTGAACCAGGTGGATTACTATGGGATGAAACTTTAAATATTATTAAAATTGCTGCAAAAAATTCAAATATTGTTGGCGCTGATATTAATGAATTATCACCAATTAAAGGTTTTAACTGTTATAATTTCTTAGTAGCAAAATTAGCTTATAAAATTCTTTCATATACTTTTGAATTTAAGCGATAATCAGATTTTTTTTGGATCACAACCCATCTTATTTAGTATAGGATTTATGTGCTATTCACTTTGTAACTCAACAAAGATCTGCTTTAAATTAATTTTTAATATCTAATATATTCCAAGATATTTTAACTGTGGCACCCTTTAAGTCTTTATTGTTAAAAAAGACTAACTGGGCTTTTTTTCTTTCTAAAAGTGTTTTTCCTAAAAAAATACCTAATCCAAGACCAGCTTTACCAACAATTTTTTTTGATCTTGATTTTAAATATGGTTCACCAATAAGCTTAATAATATCTTCTGCAAAACCTGGGCCATCATCATTTATTAATAATTTAAGTGTTTGTTCGTCACTTATCAATTTTATACTTACTTTTTCGTCTGCAAATTTTATTGCATTCCCAATAAAGTTTCTTAGTCCATAGACAATTTCTGGCGACCTTTTAATATTTATTTTATTTTTATCTTCATTTTCTAATAAGGTAATTTTCTTGTCTGTTGTCTCTTTAAAAGAGATAATAATTTCTTCTAGAAGATCTTCAACTTTTATTAAGTTTATAAACTGATCATCACTAATTTCTTTTTTTGAAATTCGTTTCAAAATATCACTACATCTTTTAGCCTGACTAATCAGCAAATCTAGGTCTTTTGAATGTTTTGATCTGTTTCCAATTTCTTTTTTAAGTTCTTTGGCAACTACTGAAATTGTGGCAAGTGGTGTTCCTAGAGAATGTGCTGCAGCTGCTGCCTGACCACCAAGTGAGTCTAGCTCATATTCTTTTGCCATTACTTGTTGAAGTTTATCAAGTGCTTCAGATCTTTTTTTTGTTTCACCTGAAAACTTTATTCCAAAATAACTTAAAAAAACTAATCCTATAATTATAGAAACTAAAGCACCAGCTAAATAATATTCAGGAAAATTAAAATTATATATATCTAAACCAGGAAGTATCTGGTGATATTCTTTTAAAAAAAATAATAAACCTATAGTTAAAGTTCCAAGAATTATTGTTGTGCCCATGCTTAAAAATGTTGAAGAAACTATAGTTGGAATAATTATTAGTAACGCGAATGGATTAAAAATTCCTCCTGTCAAGTACAACAAAGCACTTAATTGTAATAAATCATAAGCAAGAAAGAGTGAGGAAGTGAGATCTTTTAACTGATTTGTTCTAATATTAAATTGAAGAACTATATTTGTTATCAGACCAATGAAGATAATAATATGTGTTTCAATATATGGTAGATCTAAGTTTAAATAAAAATGAACAAAATTAATTGCAATGATTTGACCGATAATAGCAATCCATCTTAGGTTTACTAATGTTTTTCTGTCTAAGTGAAGGTTCTCTTCTAATCTGAATAGAGTAGAAAAATTCATTTTTTCAACTAAATATCTAGATTAGCTACTTCTAAAGCATTATTAGTAATAAATTCTTTTCTTGGAGCAACATCATCTCCCATTAAAATATCAATAATTTTTTGGTCATCTTTTGATTTCTCTTTAGAACCTTTTGAATACTGAACTTTTAATAAAGTTCTATTTTCTGGATTTAATGTCGTTTGCCAAAGCTCTTCTGGGTTCATTTCTCCCAGTCCTTTAAATCGTTGTATACTTAGTTTTTGTCTTTGTTCTTCCATAAATTTATTAAAATCTGCTGAACCCTTTTTAATTTTTTTATCAATTTTTTCAGATATTTTTAAAATATAATCCTCCAAACTTCTTTCATCTTTTATATAAACACTCTTTGTTCCTTTGGTTACTTTAAAAAGTGGTGGTTGGGCTAAATATAAATGACCATTTTCAATTAATTGATTAAATGGGTAATTGTTAAAAAAAGTAAGTAATAGTGTTCGAATATGTGAACCATCTACATCGGCATCTGTCATAATTATAATTTTGTCGTATCTTAAATTTTCTATATTAAAGTCTTTAGAACCTGTTCCCAATGCATTAATTAAAGTTACAACTTCATTAGATGACATCATTTTTGCAAGGGCTTTTGTTGCATAGTCATTGATAACACCGTTAGGCCTAATTTTGTTTTTTACATAGGTATTTAATATCTTTCCTCTTAAGGGTAAAACAGCCTGGTACTTTCTTGATCTTCCTTGTTTTGCTGAACCTCCTGCAGAATCCCCTTCAACTATATAAAGCTCTGTCCCCTCTCTTTTTGAAATTTGACAATCTGCAAGTTTTCCCGGCAAACCAGATAGTTCGAATGTACCTTTTCTTCTTACACTATCTCGAGCTTTTCTAGCTACATCTCTTGCTATAGCAGCTTGTAAAATTTTTTCTAAAATATTTTTAGTAACAGACGGATTTTGATCAAACCAAGTAGCGACTCTTTCGTTAACCACACTTTCAACAATTAGCCTTACTTCCGAAGAAACCAGTTTGTCTTTTGTTTGTGAAGAAAATTTTGGATCTGGCATTTTAATAGACAATACTGCCACTAGTCCTTCTTTAATATCATCACCTGAAATAGTAACTTTGTTTTTTTTGCTTAAATTTTTATCATTTGCATATTTATTAATTACTCTTGTTAAAGCACTTCTAAAACCAAGAAGATGGGTTCCTCCATCTTTTTGATGAATATTATTAGTGAATGCCAAAACATCTTCTGAATATCCTGCATTCCATTCAAAAGAACATTCAACTAAAATATTATTTTTTTCTGCACTTACAAATATTGGCTTCTTAAATATTGCAATTTCATTTTTATTAATTAATTGTGGTTTTTTTTGATTTATATATGTAACAAACTGTACAATTCCTCCTTCATATTTATTAATATATTCTTTTGGTTTGGCGGCAGTATTATCCGTTAGAATGATACTAATACCTTTGTTTAAAAAAGCGAGTTCTCGCATTCTCTTTTGTAAAATTGTAGAACTAAATTTTGTTGAAGAAAAAATTTCTTTTGATGGTAAAAAATTTATTTTAGTACCTTTTTTTTTTGTTTTTGCAATTTCTTTTAATGATGCTACAGAATTTCCATTTTTAAAAAAAATTACATATTCTTTGCCATCTCTAAAAATATTTAATTCCAATTTTTCAGACAGAGCATTTACAACTGAAACACCCACACCATGTAATCCTCCTGAGACTTTATAAGAATCGTGATCAAATTTTCCACCAGCATGTAGTTGTGTCATAATTACTTCAGCTGCTGACATTTTTTCTCCTTTGTGCATGTCGACAGGAATTCCCCTTCCATCATCTTCTACTGTAATGGAATTATCTTTGTTCATGCTTACTGAAATATTTTGGCAATGTCCCGCTAACGCCTCATCAATGGCGTTATCTACAACTTCAAAAACCATATGATGAAGGCCAGAGCCATCGTCAGTATCACCAATGTACATGCCTGGTCTTTTTCTGACAGCGTCTAAACCTTTTAAAACTTTAATCGAGTCAGCACTATATGACTGCGCAGGTATTTTTTCTAAATTTTTTGACATTAATTATTGATTTATAATGCGATCTTGTATCATTTTTTTGGTGCGATATGAAATGGTCCTTACACTTAACCCTAAATTCTTCAATAACGACAATGGTTTTAAGTCAAATATAAAAAAAAATTCGTGAATACCTTTAATTAGATTTTCATGGGCATTATAACATAATAACTGTTTTTATCTGACATGTCTTCGACTAGCACTGGGGACATAGAGTCCTTTAAGTTAATTTTTAAATTTTTATCTTCAACTTCAGAGGCAATATCAGTTAAATATTTTGAATTAAAACTAACCGCCATTTCTTCCCCTGTAAAATTTGATTTAATAACTTCGTTTCCTTCACCTGAATTAGTACTATTAACTGAAAATTGGATGCTATCTTTACCTAAAATTAATTTAACGCCTTCTTTTTTATCTAAGGAAACTGTTATAACTCTTTCGATTGCTTGAACAAAATCAAAAGAGATTACTGTTAAAATTTTATCATTATCTGTTGGTACTACTTTTCTATAGTCAGGAAATTTTCCATCTATTACTTTAGAAATTAGTTTTGTATTGCCAATTTTAAATTGGATTTTGCTCTCACTAGTCTGCACTAAAACTTTTTCATTTGTGTCTACTAATAAATTGCACAGTTGAAAAACAGTTTTTTTTGGTAAAATTATCGAATGAAAAGAATTACCAGTATCAATTTCTATGCTACTTGAAGATAATCTGTGACTATCCGTAGCTACACCCGTTAGATATGTTCTGTTTTCAGATTCTGTGAGATGCAGATACACACCATTTAAATAATGCCTAGTATCATCATTTGAAATAGATATTTTGGTTTTATTTAAAAGAGAAAGAAGATTTGATTTATTGAATGAGATTTCGTCACTTTCAAAGTCATCTGCAAAATTTGGAAAATTATCAACTGGCAAACATAATAAATTAAAGTCAGAGTTATCAGTTATTAAATTTAATTTATTTTCACTTTTTAAATCAAATTTAATGTCTGAATTACCTGATATTTTTCTGAGAATATCATACAAAATTGTTGCTGATGTAGTTGTGGCTCCTTCTTTTTCAATTTTAATTTCATGAATTTCATCATAAAAAACAAGATCTAGATCAGTAGCAACTATAGATAACTTTCCATTTCTTGCATCTAATAAAACATTGGACAAAATAGGAAGAGTATTTTTTTTTTCTATAATGCCCTGAACAAGTGTTAAGGATTTTAATAACGCATCTCTTTTAATTACAAATTGCATTTAATTTACTCTTCTAATAATAAATTTCGAAGCTGTTCAATATTTTTTTTCATTTCATCATCTTTTTCAGAAAGTCTTGTTATTGTTTTAACCGCATGTATTACTGTCGTATGATCTCTATTAGCAAAACGTCTTCCAATTTCTGGCAAGGATCTAGTAGTAATTTTTTTTGCTAAATACATTGCAATCTGTCTTGGTCTAGCTAATGGTCTTGATCTTCTTTGGGACAACATTTCGACTAGTGGTATATTAAAGAAATTTGCCACTGTATTCTGTATTTTGTCTACTGTAATAATTTTGGCCTGATTAAAGACGTCTTTAAGAATGTTTTTACAGTCACTAATAGTTAAAGTTTTTTTGTGCATTCTACTGAATGCAACTACTCTGTTTAAAACACCTATTAATTCTCTTACATTAGTCTTACTTTCTGTCGCTATAAAATTGATTACATCTTCGCTTATATTGCTAGATTCCTTAAATTGATTTTGAATATCCTCTAAACGTTTTTTAACAATTTTTATTTTTAGATCTAAATCTGGATTATCTATATCAATTACAAGTCCACCTGCTAAGCGAGACTTAATTCTCTCTTGAACTCTATCTAGTTTCATAGGAGCTCTATCTGCAGAAATAATTACCTGCGAACTTTTATCAATTAAACTATTAAATGTATGAAAAAATTCTTCCTGCAAACCTTCTTTACCTCTAATAAATTGGATGTCATCAATAATAAATACCGATGATTTTCTAAAAAAATCTTTAAAGTTAACCATGTCATTTTTTTTAATAGATTTAATAAAATGGTACATAAATCTCTCTGCAGAAATGAACATAACATTAGTTTTTTTTTCTAATTCTAATCCTATAGCATTCAAAAGATGGGTTTTTCCTAAACCAACACCTCCGTATATATAGAGAGGGTTGTATCTAGATGTTTGTTCGCAAACTTTTTTTGCTGACGCTAAGGCAATTTGATTGCTTAAACCTGAAACAAAATTATCAAAATTTAAATCTGGATTGAGTCTGTTATAATTTAGTATTGAATCTTTAATTTCGGTAACCTTATTAAAGTCTTCAATTTTAAAAGCTTCGTTAGAGTTAATTTTATTTTCTTCCAGTATTTTGAATTCGACTCTGTTGATACTGTTCTTAAATGTTTTTAATTGAGACAATATTTTATCTAAATATCTAGATACTATCCAATCTCTGAAAAATCTAGTGGGTACACCTAGTACAAGGTAGTCATTAAATTCTTTTAACAAAGAAATATTTTTTAACCAGCTCGAATAAACTTCTGCACCAAAATTTTTTTCAAATGAATTTTGAATATTAACCCACACTAAAGTCTTTTCTTCTTCTGAGGTAAAGATTTCTTGAGTTTTAATTGATTTTTTTTCCATGTAATTTTTAGAAGTTAGCTTTTATTTTTTCTATTTGTTAATTACAAGAAATTTTTTTCAAAATTTAAAAATAGTTGGACCTAGGTTGTATTTTAAATTTAAGAAATTAATAAAGTTAATTTTTAAATAATTTTACAACTAGTAAATTTAAATTTCTACATTTAGAAAATTTTTTACAATAATTACCTAAATATAGTAAACAAAAAAAAATTAAACTTGAGGTTTAAATAAATAAACAACCATGGAGTGTTACTATTTCAGATTTAGTTAGTAATTTTTTTTGAGATTTTTGAGATTTTTCTTGACGCCGTATTCTTATTGATTGTCCCTGTTTTAGCAACTTGCATTAAAATAGATTGAAAATCAGGGAAAAACTTTTTTATTTTTTCTTTTTCACCTTTTTTTATTAAGTCTTCCATTTTTTTAACGGCACTTCTGTACTTACTTTTTCTTAGACGATTTACGGTAGTTTGTTTAACTACTCTTCTTACTCTTCTAATAGCTGATGCTGTATTTGGCATAATTTGATGATGTATAACCCTTTAAAATATAGGGGTCAACTTCAATTATTTTGGCATCTGGGGCAATAAAATGATGAACGGCCAGAAGTGTATGTTTTTTTTATGATGCTTAGGCATTTTTTTGTTTTACATTTTTTATTTTCTCTATTGTAGACGTTGAATCTTTGTTGAAAATTTCCACTTTTTCCATCGGTGCTATGAAAGTTTTGTATTGAAGATCCGCCTTGCGATATTGCTTTTTTCAAAATTTTTTTTGTTAATTTAACAATTTTATTCAATTCTTGTTTATTAATTTTATTTACTATTTTGTTAGGATTTATTTTACATAAAAATAATATTTCATTGCAATATATGTTACCTAAACCTGCAATGAATCTTTGATTCATTAACAGGTCTTTAATTTTTATTTTTTTATTTAAGAAATAATTAGTAATATATTTGGTATTAAAATCTTTAGTTAAAGGCTCCGGTCCTAAAAATTTAAGATGACTACACTCATAAATATTTTGACTATAAAATAATTTTAGAAAACCAAACTTTCTTACATCGTTATAAATTAACTTAAACCCGTTGCTTAGAAAAATAGTTAAATGATCATGTTTAGAGTCTTTTTTTTTTAAAGAATAATAAAAACTCGTTTTGTATTTTTTATTATTATCAAAAATAAAAAATTTCCCTGTCATGCCTAGATGAGCTAAAATTGTTAAATTTTGATTTAAATTAATGAGTAAATATTTAGATCTTCTTTTGATATTAATAATCTTAAGACCTTTGATTTTATAGAATTCTTTGTTGTTTAACTTATATCTAAGTTTATTATTATTAATTAAGACTCTTTTTATTGTTAAATTTTTAAGTTTACTCTCTAGTGACTCTTTAACAACTTCAACTTCTGGTAATTCTGGCATATAATTTAATTATGAATATCTATAATCAAGATAAAACTAAACTAGTCAACTCCGTATTTAGTAAAGTTTATAAAAATTATGATTTGATGAATGATCTAATGTCTTTAGGCATTCATAGGCTCTGGAAAAAAAAACTGGTAAATTGGATGAACCCGCAGCCTGGAAATCAAATAATTGATGTTGCTGCTGGTACTGGGGATCTAGCTAAATTAATTTCTAAAAAAAATGACAATAAGAATTTTTTTTGCTGCATAGAACCTAATAAAGGTATGTTTGAAACGGGTAAAGAAAAATTAAAACATTTTACTAATATTAAATGGTATTTAAATTCTGCAGAGAAACTACCCTTCAAAGATAATACTTTTGACTTTTATACAATAAGCTACGGTATAAGAAATGTTACCAATATAAACCAATGTCTAAAAGAAGCATATCGTGTATTAAAATCTGGCGGTCGTTTTTTCTGTTTAGAATTCTCCACTGTTGAGAATGAAATCCTAAATCTGTTGTATCAAAAGTATTCTAAATTAATTCCATTGATTGGTAAAATTGTAGTGGGTAGTGAAGAGCCTTATGAGTATTTAATTAGCAGTATAGACAGATTTTACAACCAAAAGGATCTTGTGGGTTTATTAGAAAAAAATAAATTTTCGAATGTAGAATTTAGAAATTTATCTAATGGAATTTCTGCTATACACTCCGGCTGGAAAATCTAAATATGTTCAAAAGTATTTTTCAATTATTCAGAATAGCAAGAAAACTTGCTTCTTCAGGGGCCGTTGAGACGGTTGACGAAATTTATAACATACCTTTTGTTATAAAGTTTTTTTTTGATGTCCTTTCAATTGGCTCAACAAAAAAATTAATAAATAAATCTAAAAAACCTGGAGAGAAGTTGTGTGATGCATTAGAAGGGATGGGTACTACCTTTATCAAGCTAGGACAATTTTTGGCTACTAGACCTGATATTATAGGAGAAATACTGGCGGACGATTTAGTTAAATTACAAGACAGGTTACCTCCTTTTGAACTATACGAATCTAAGAAAATTCTAAAACGTGAAATTGGTGAAAATTTGTACCAAAATATACTTGAGTTAAGTGAGCCTATAGCAGCAGCTTCTATTGCTCAAGTACATATAGCAAAGATAAAAATTGATAATATTGAAAAAACTGTAGCTGTTAAAATTTTAAGACCTGATATCGAAAAAAAATTTAATGAAGAGCTCGATGCATTGATGCTATTTGCGTACATCATAGAAAGTTTATTTTCAAAAACAAAAAGACTTAAATTGATAGAAGTTGTACATCTATTAAGAGAAATAACTAATATTGAAATGGATTTAAGATTTGAAGCGGCTGCTGCTAATGAGTTGTACGAAAATACAAAATATGATGAAGGATTTAATGTTCCAAAAATTTACTGGAACTATACCACTAGAAAAGTTCTTACACTAGACAAAGTAGATGGGATTTCAATAAGGGAACAAAATCTATTAAAAAAATCTGGTGTAGATTTAAAAAAGCTTTCAGAAAATTTAATTCAACATTTCCTTAAACAAGCAGTAAGAGATGGTTTTTTTCACGGAGACATGCATCAAGGAAATTTATTTGTAGACCGGGCAGGTAATATCATTCCTGTTGATTTTGGAATTATGGGTAGACTAGATAAGAATAATAGAAAATATTTAGCAGAAATTTTATATGGATTTATTAAAAGAGATTATATAAAAGTTGCAGAGGTTCATTTTGAGGCAGGTTTAATTCCACAGAATGCTTCTAAGGAAGAATTTGCACAAGCTTTGAGGTCCGTCGGAGAGCCAATTTTTGGACAATCTATTAAGGATATCTCAGGTGGAAACTTACTAGCACAACTTTTTGAAATTACAGAAAAATTTAATATGCCAACACAAACACCCCTTTTGTTGTTGCAAAAAACTATGGTAACTGTTGAGGGTGTTGCAAGAAAACTCTACCCTGAAACCAATATCTGGGAAATTTCTAGACCCGTATTAGAGAATTGGATAAAAAGTGTAAAAAGCCCTAAAGCAACACTAGATACAGCTATAAATACCTCTTCTGAAATTTTAAAAAGAATACCCGACTTTCCTAATTTTATGGACAAAGCAAATTATGCCTTGCAGCTATTAGCAGAAGGTAAATTAAACATAGCCTTAAAGAATAACAGGGGTTTTGAAATCGAAGAGATGAAGTTAAAAAACTTGAGAAACAATCTTATCATTAGTTTTTTAGGTATTGTAATTGCTGTTTTATTAGTATTTTAATTGTTCCAATGACAGTTCAAAACAAAAAAGTACTATTAATAATTGGTGGTGGAATCTCTGCTTACAAAGCTTTAGACCTTGTTAGATTGTTAGTCAAAAATAACGTGGAAGTAAAAACAATACTTACAAAAAGTGGTAAAAAATTTGTTACTTCTTTGTCCATAACATCTTTATCAAATAATAAAGTTTTTGAAGATATATTTGATGTAAATAATGAAAAAGAAATAGACCATATTTCTTTATCTCGTTGGGCCGATATAATTCTAGTTTTACCTACGACAGCTAATATGATGACAAAATTAAGTATTGGTAAAGCAGAAGACTTGGCAACTACTGTTATTCTTGCTTCTAACAAAGATATCATTTTGATTCCAGCAATGAACGTTAGGATGTGGCTACACAAAGCTACACAAAATAATTTAAAAAATTTACAGGACTATGGATATAAATTTATTGGGCCAATAAACGGTGAAATGGCTTGCGGTGAATATGGAGAAGGAAAAATGTCAAGTCCGCGTCAAATTTTTTCTTATTTAAAAGAATATTTTAAGAACAAAGATTTAGTAAAAGTAAAAAAAATTAGCGCATTGGTTACTACAGGCCCGACACGAGAATATATTGATCCTATTAGGTATATTTCTAATGTATCGAGTGGCAAACAAGGATATGAAATAGCTTTAGCATTATCAAAGCTGGGTGTAAAAACTACTTTAGTAGCTGGACCAACTTCCTTAAATTACTCAAAAGATATTATAGTAAAAAAAATAAATAGCGGTGAAGAAATGATGTGTGCTGTGCAAGAACTCTTGCCAGTAGATATAGCTATTTGTGCTGCAGCAGTATCTGATTTTAAACCCAAGAACAAAAGTAAACAAAAGATAAAAAAAAATAAAAAAGATTTTAAAATCTTAGAACTAAAAAGAAATAAAGATATCTTAGAATATCTTGGAAAAAATAATAAATTAAGACCTAAAATACTTGTAGGATTTTCTGCTGAGACAGAAAAAGTAATTGAAAACTCTGTAAAAAAATTAAACGATAAGTATTGTGATATAATTATTGCAAACGATGTCTCAAAAAAAGATACAGGCTTTAACGTTGATTATAACAAAGTTTCAATTATAGAAAAAAATGGAAAAATTGAAAATCTACCTAAAAATAAGAAAAGTTACATTGCTTCAAAAATTGCCAAAAAAATAATAGATAAATTTTTAATTAATGACAAAAATACAAATTAAAAAATTATCAATCTCTGTACCAATTCCAAAATATGAAACACCCGGCTCTTCAGGTTTGGATATAGCTGCTCATATCGAAAGTAATATAATTATTTATCCTAATGAAAAGGCTTTAGTTTCAACAGGCTTTTCATTATCTATACCTATAGGTTATGAAGTGCAGATAAGACCTAGGTCTGGATTAGCTGTAAAAAAAAATATTACGGTTTTAAATACACCTGGAACTATTGATGCTGATTATAGAGGTGAAATAAAAGTCATCTTAATTAACCTCGGAAAAGAAAAATTTATTATTGAAAATGGAGATAGAATAGCTCAGATGGTAGTTTGTCCTGTTGTACGAGCTGATTTAGAAGAGGTAGAGGAATTATCTGACGCGAACACAGAACGTGGCTCAGGTGGTTTCGGCTCCACTGGTACGAAATAGTACTAATTATGAATATAAGTAGTAATGATTTTTTGCGATATTCAAAACAAATAATACTAAAACAAGTTGGTATTTTAGGTCAAAAAAAAATTTCTTCATCAAAAGTCCTGATAGTAGGTGTAGGTGGTTTAGGCTGTCCTGTAGCCTTGTATTTAAGTAACCTAGGGATAAAAAATATTGGTATTGCCGATCATGATAAAGTTGATTTTTCTAATCTAAACAGGCAAATCTTGTTTAATACAAAAGATGTTGGGAAACTTAAAGTTATTCAAGCAAAAAAGTTTTTACAAAAAGTAAATAAAAAAATTAAAATTAATACTTATAAGAAAAAAATCATAAAAAAAAATATTCAAAATATTATAAATAAGTATGACATTATTTGTGATTGCTCGGATAATTTTACCACAAGATACTTGCTTAACGATTTTTGTTTAAAAAATAAGAAAATATTAGTTTCTGCAGCAATAAGTAAATTTGAAGCTCATATATTTAATTTTAATTTTTCCAAAAATGTTCCCTGCTACAGATGTTTTATGCCTGAAATTCCTAAGGGAGAAAATAGATGTGATGCAGAGGGTATTTTACCAACCGTTGCTGGTATTGCGGGTACACTTCAGGCCAACGAAGTTGTAAAAAATATTTTGTACAAAAAAAATGAATTAGTTGGAAAAATGATAGTTTTTAATACACTCAATTTAAATTTTAGAAAAATTGAACTTACTAGAAATACCAACTGTATTATGAACTGTAGAAAAAGATGACCAGAATAATAATTTTAGTCTTTATTTTGATGATTACTTCAATTAGTTTTTTATTTGCTGAAGAATACTTCTCGACTTTAAAATACAATAAAGTAAATTTAAGACAAGGTCCTACTAAGAATTATCCAGTTAAAATTTTTTATACAAAGAAGTACTTACCTGTTTTGGTTCAAGATAGATCGGATAATTATAGAAAAATAAAAGATCATGAAAATAATACTGGTTGGATACATGTGTCACAATTATCTCAAAAAAAAGCTGCTTTAGTTTCAGATAATAAAACTGTGATGTTTAAAAATTCTACTGTGTTTTCTAAACCTTTAGTGATTCTTGAAAAAGGTCGTCTTTGTTTAGTGTCTAAATGTAAAAATGAATGGTGTAAAATTAAAGTTGAAAAGTATTCAGGATGGGTGAAGAAAAAAAGCTTATGGGGAAATATTTAATTAAATCGATCCTCTAACATGCAAGCTACTAGATGAATACGTTCCTGCTCACCGCCATTAAAAAAATTATGGTACTTTGTATTATTAGTTATTGTAACTGATCCATCTGCAGGTAAATGTTTTGCAATGTTCTCTATAACCATCATACATCCGGGATTTGTAATTATTGGAATATGTAATCTTGGTTCAGGATCTCTGTGCCAACTTAAGGTTGATCTTGGTTCTTTTAATAAAATTCTAATTCTACCAATTTTAAAGTTTTTTTTTAAAGTTTCGTAAACTTCTTTAAAATAAGTATTTTCAAATTCTGGTACTAGCTGGGTATATTTAGACTCATCAATACCTATGTCTCTTGCAACTTCTTTTCCAGTTTCATCTGGCTTAGTCCAGTACACTCCTCTGATGTTATTTCCTCTAATTGAATCTTCATCATTTGGGATTTGATTTAAAGATATAGCTCCAAAGTTTGAGACACCTGGTGTATCAAATTTTTTTTTCTTTAATACGATTTCAAGATCATTTCTTAGTCTTGATATATCAAAGTTCAGCTTAGGTACTTTATAGAAGTCTTCAAAGTTAATATTACCCATATATTTATAACTATTTACACTAATTATTATCTAAATAACTGTGATTTTTTGTCTCCTGTTTGCATTATTATTATATAATTAATATGTATATCAAGTTAAATATTATCAAATTATGCAAAAAAATAGTTATAATTATGACGAACTAATAGAGTGTGGAAATGGTAAACTCTTTGGTGCAGGCAATGCTAAATTACCGCTGCCGCCAATGCTAATGTTTGACCGTATATCTGAAATTACGCGTGATGGAGGTCTTTATAAAAAAGGCAGCATAAAAGCAGAGTTGGACATTAAAAAAGATATATGGTTTTTTAATTGTCATTTTAAAGACGACCCAGTTATGCCGGGGTGCTTAGGGCTGGATGCTATGTGGCAACTTGTTGGATTTTATTTAGGGTGGCTAGGAGACCCAGGTAAGGGCAGAGCTTTAGGTGTAAATGAAGTTAAATTTACAGGAGAGGTTTTACAGAGTGTAAAACTTGCTACTTATGAAATCAACATAAAGCGAATTTTGAGAAAAGAAGGAACAGCAGTTGGTCTAGCAGATGGAATTTTAAGTGCCGATGGAAATATTATTTATAAAGCTTCAAATTTAAAAGTAGGGGTATTTAAATCATGAAACGAGTTGCTGTTACTGGAATTGGAATTGTTTCTTGTCTTGGAAACAATCAAAGCGAAGTATATGATTCATTGTTGAATACACGCTCTGGCATAGGTTTTTCAGATGAATATAAAAAATATAATTTTAAAAGTCAAATCTGTGGAATTCCAAAAATTAATGTGGAAGATCATATTGATAGAAAAATAATTAGATTCATGGGTGAGGGGTCAGCCTACAATTATATAGCTATGAAAGAAGCTATAACGGATTCAGGGTTGGAAGAAAAAGATGTTAGCAATGAGACAACTGGAATCATCATGGGTTCTGGAGGGCCTTCTGTTAAAAATGTTGTTCATGCAGTTGACTCTACTAGAAATGGAGGTCCAAAAAAAATGGGGCCATTTGTTGTGCCGCGAACAATGGCAAGTACAGTTTCAGCTACGTTAGCTGTACCTTTTAAAATAAAAGGAATTAACTATTCAATTAGTTCTGCTTGTGCGACCAGCGGACACTGTATTGGTAATGGCATGGAATTAATACAACTAGGAAAGCAAAAAATTGTTTTTGCTGGTGGTGGAGAAGAAATTCATTGGGCGATGTCTGCTATGTTTGATGCTATGACAGCTTTATCTTCGAAATATAATGAAACACCTAAAACTGCATCTAGGCCATATGACAAAACTAGAGATGGTTTTGTTATTGCTGGCGGGGCAGGAGTTTTAGTTTTAGAGGAATTAGAACATGCAAAAGCTAGAGGTGCTAAGATTTATGCTGAATTAACTGGTTATGGAGCAACCTCTGATGGCTACGACATGGTAGCTCCCTCGGGTGAAGGTGCGGTTAGATGTATGAAAATGTCCCTTAAAACTGCGAAAAATAAAATTGATTATATAAATACTCATGGAACTTCAACACCTGTAGGAGATATTACAGAATTAAGAGCGGTAAAAGAAACTTTTGGAGACAAAATTCCTAAAATAAGTTCTACTAAATCTTTAACCGGCCACCCACTAGGTGCGGCTTCGGTCCACGAAGCGATCTACTGTTTAATTATGATGAAAAATAATTTCATAGCAGCGTCGGCAAATATTACTGAAATGGATGATGAGGCAAAAAAATTTCCAATTGTTACTAAAGTTGAAAAGAATGTAACTCTAAATTCTGTTATGTCTAATAGCTTTGGGTTTGGTGGAACAAATGCATCTTTAATTTTTGAAAAAGTATAATTTATGAGCTTAATGAAAGGAAAAAAAGGATTAATTATGGGTGTGGCGAATGAGAGATCTATTGCCTGGGGTATTTCTCAAAAATTAGCCGAAGCAGGAGCTGAATTAGCTTTCACATATTTAGGAGATGCTTTAAAGAAGAGAGTTATACCGCTTGCTAAATCCTTAAACTCAGACTTTACACTTAGTTGTAACGTTGAGAATAGAGAAGAAACAATAAAACTTTTTGAGGATATTAAGGCTAAATGGGGACAGATAGACTTTGTAGTACATGCGGTTGCCTTTTCTGACAAATCAGAATTATCAGGAGAATACTTGAATACGACTCGAAATAACTTTTTAAAAAGTATGTTGATTTCATGCTTTTCTTTTACTGAAGTAGCTAAAGAAGCTTCAAAAATAATGAAGGAAGGTGGTAGCATGTTGACTTTGACTTACGAGTCTACGAAAGCTATACCGAACTACAATGTTATGGGTGTATGTAAATCAGCTCTTGAAGCAAGTGTAAAATACTTAGCGAGAGATCTTGGTGCTAAAGGCATTAGAATAAACGCAATAAGTGCAGGACCTATTAAAACGCTAGCAGCATCAGCTATTGGGGACGCAAAATTTCTTTATAAGTGGAATGCAGATCATTCTTTTTTAAAAAGAAATGTTGATATTCATGATGTTGGAAATTCTGCTTTATATTTAATGAGCGATCTTGCTGCTGGTGTTACAGGTGAAATTCACTATGTGGATGCTGGTTATAATAAGGTTGGAATGCCTGATCCTAAAAATATAAGTTAATTATATATCTTATTTTTCTCATTTTTTAGATAACGAAACAGAAACTAATGCTATTAATAAGTTTGATGATATCCAATATATCGACAGTGATTTAGATTTTATCTGATTATTAGTCTGTGGCTTGTTTAATAGATAATTTAACTTTACCCCTATCGAAGCCTAAAACTTTTACAGACACTTCATCACCTTCTTTTACAACATCACCAACTTTTTCAACTCTTTTGGCTGCAAGTTCTGATATGTGAACTAAGCCGTCTTGCTTTCCTAAAAAATTAACAAAAGCTCCAAACTCCATTACTTTAACAACTTTACCTTTGTATATTTTTCCAACCTCAGCTTTTGCTACTAAACTTTTGATAATATCAATTGCTATTTTTCTAGATTCTTCATCTGGTGCTGCTACAGTTACTTCTCCTGTATCTTTCACATCTACTTTAGCTCCTGATTTTTCCACAATCTCTCTAATAGTTGCTCCACCTTTTCCTATAACAGTTGCTATATCTTTTTTATCTACCGTAACAATTTCCATTTTTGGCGTGTGTTTAGAGAATTCCGTTCTTGATACCTTTAATGCTTTGTCCATTTCTCCTAGGATGTGTTCTCTACCACCTTTTGCTTGGTCTAAGGCTTTTTCCATTATTTCAAAGGTTATACCTTCAATTTTAATATCCATTTGAAGAGACGTTATTCCACTTTTAGTCCCTGCTACTTTAAAGTCCATGTCTCCCAAGTGATCTTCGTCTCCTAGGATATCTGACAATACTGAAAAATCTTTTCCTTCTTTAATTAAACCCATAGCTATACCTGCTACTGGTTCTTTCATTGGCACACCTGCGTCCATAAGAGCTAATGAAGTCCCGCAGACAGTAGCCATTGAAGAAGAACCATTTGATTCTGTTATTTCGGATACTACCCTTAAAGTATAAGGAAAATTTTCTTGCTTAGGTAAAGATGAATTTATTGCTCTCCATGCTAATTTTCCATGACCTACTTCTCTTCTGCCAGTTCCTATTCTTCCACATTCTCCCACAGAAAAAGGGGGGAAATTGTAATGAAGCATAAATCTGTTTCTTTGCATGCCATTTAAACTTTCTACTCTTTGTTCGTCGTCTGACATTCCTAGTGTAGTCACTACCAATGCTTGAGTTTCACCTCTAGTAAATAAAGCAGACCCGTGAGTTCTTGGTAAAACCCCTACTTCACACTTAATTTGTCTTACATCGGCTAAGCCTCTTCCGTCAATTCTTTTTTTATCTTTTAAAATTGCAGTTCGTACAATATCTTTTTCAAGTGATTTTAGTTGAGACATTGCCTGGTTTTCACTAACATTTTCGTCATCCGCAAACATTTCTTTGCATTTTGTTTCTGCTTCTGAGATTGCAGTTGATCTTTTCTTTTTGTCTACTTCTTTAAATGCTTTTCTTAGATCTGCTTCTAAAGATTTAGCAATTTTTATTTTAACCGCTGAATGATCTGGTGTTTCAATTTCCCATTTAGGTTTACCGGCTTTTTTAGCTAATTTTTCTATAGCTTCAATAATTGGCACAAGATTTTCATGTCCAAATTTAACTGCATCTAACATAACTTTTTCTGTTAAGCCTGAGGTCTCTGACTCAACCATTAAAACGGCATCTTTTGTTCCGGCAACAACTAAATCTAATTCTGATTCTTCTAATTCTTTTGGTGATGGGTTTAATAAATATTTACCATCTTTAAATCCAACTCTACTAGCAGCAATAGGTCCTCCAAAAGGTAATCCTGAAATAGCTAGCGCCGCAGAAGATGCAATAATTGAAAGTACATCAGCTTGGTTTTCCCCATCATAAGATAAAACCGTTGGAAGTAACTGAACTTCATTCATAAATCCTGAAGGAAACAAAGGTCGTATTGGTCTATCTATCAATCTTGAAATTAATTGTTCAGATTCAGTTGGTCTTGCTTCTCTTTTAAAATATCCTCCTGGTATTTTTCCTGCAGCATAATATTTTTCTTGATAATTTACAGATAATGGAAAAAAGTCTTGTCCATCTCTAAGTTTCTTTGCTCCAACTACTGTAGCTATAACTACTGTTTCACCGCATGTTGCTATAATTGCTCCATCAGCTTGTCTTGCAATTTTACCTGTTTCTAATGTTATTGTTTTTCCGTTAATTTCTATTTTTTCGTTGTGTATTTTGAACATTATTTCCTTAAATTTAATTGTTTAATTACTTTGCTGTAAGAATCTGGATTTGTTTTCTTCAAATAAGCTAAAAGTTTTTTCCTTCTATTGACTGATTTTGTCAAACCCATTGTGGAATGTTTGTCTTTCTTAAATTTCTTAAAATGCTCTGACAACTTTAATATTTTGTCAGTTAATAATCCAACTTGCACTTCTGAGGAGCCGACGTCTTTTGCATGAATAGCAAGTGATTTAATTGTTTCTGTTTTTTTCTGTTTCATTTTTTTTATTTATATTGATTAATTTTTCTATCTTTTCAGCATATTCGAATGAATTATCTTCTACAAATGCAAGTCTAGGAAGAAACTTTATATCAAGTTTTTTTGACAGTGCCTTTCTAACAAGATGTGAGAACTCCGTCAAGACACTTACTGTTTTTTTAGCCTCTATCCCTCCGAGTGGTATTACATATACTCTTGCAGATTTAAGGTCTGGAGTCATTTTTACCTCTGTTACTGTAATTACATTGGTATTAAGAGCTAAAATTTTTGCTTCATTTCTTATGAAAATTTCTCCGAGACTTTGTTTAATTAACTCTCCGACACGTAGTTGTCTCTGAGAGTATATTGGCGTTCCTCTTTTTTTGCCCATTATATTTGTCTATCAATTTTTTCAGAAAGATATGCTTCGATAATATCTTTTTCTTTAAAATCTATAAAATCTTTTAAGCTTATGCCACATTCTAGGCCACTCTTAACTTCTTTCACTTGATTTTTTTCTCTAAAAATACTTGAAATTTCACCAGTATAAACAACTGCTCCGTCTCGTATCAATCTCGCTTTTGCTTTATTTTTTATTTCACCTTCTGTTATTTTTGATCCTGCTATTTTTCCTGCATCAGAGACTTTAAAAACTTTTAAAATTTCTGCTGATCCAATAACTGTCTCTTTTACTTCTGGTTCTAGTAAGCCCGAGAGTCCTTTTTCGACAAGTTCTAACACTTCATAAATAATGTTAAAATATTTAATTTCTATATGTTGTTGTTCTGCTAATTTTTTGGCTTGATTATTTGGTTTTACATTGAAACCAATCAAAAGGGCATTTGAAGCTTTAGCTAGAGAAACATCTGATTCATTTATCATTCCTATATCTGCTAAAATAATATTTGCTTTCACTTCAGGATGCTCAATTCTATTTATGGCATTTTTTAATGCTTCACTTGATCCTTGAACATCTGATTTAATAATTATATCTAACTCTTCTTTAGTGTTCTGGTCTTCAAATATTGATGTTTTATCTTTGACAGCTGGTTTTATTGAAACGGAACCACTTTTATTAAATTCTGCAATTTCTTTTGCTTTGTCTTCATTTTCTGTAACTACAAACTCTGCCCCAGCAAAAGCTGACTCATTCATTCCAAGAATTTCAACTGGCATAGAAGGAGAGGCCTCATCTATTAATTCACCTTTATAGTTGATCATCGCTCTAATTTTTCCATAAGTATTACCACAGACAAAATAATCTGTTTTTTTTAACAAACCATTAGTTATCAATATAGTTGAAACGGGACCTTTACCTTTGTCTATTTTAGATTCTATTACCACACCAGTCGCTGGTCCGCTGAAAGATGCTGAGAGATCCAATATTTCAGATTGAAGTGAGATACTCTCTTTTAGTTTATCCAAATTAGTTTTTTGTATGGCTGAAACTTCTACAAATAAAGTATCTCCACTAAAATCTTCAGCTATCAATTCATATTTCATTAGATCATTTTTAATTTTAGTTATATTTTTATCTGGTAAGTCACATTTATTTATAGCTACTATAATTGGAACTTTTGCTGCTTTAGAGTGCTGTATTGCTTCAACTGTTTGTGGCATGATTCCATCGTTGGCTGCAACAACTAAAACAACTATATCCGTAATTTTAGAACCACGAGATCTCATTTCAGTAAATGCAGCATGACCAGGTGTATCAATAAAAGTTATAACCTCATTTTTTTCAGTTTTAACTTGGTAAGCCCCAATATGTTGCGTAATCCCTCCATGTTCACCAGAAACTACATTAGCGTCTCTTAGGGCATCTAACAGAGATGTTTTACCATGGTCCACGTGACCCATTATTGTAACTATAGGAGGTCTTTTTTTTATTATTCCTTCTAGTTGATTTTTCTTTTTCTTAATTTCTAAGCCTGGAATAACTTCAACAATAGGGTTGTGTCCAAATTCTTTTACAATATATTCCGCAGTATCTTTATCGATGATGTGATTTATTGTTGCAACGACTTTCATATTAAATAAAAATTTAATAATATCTGCAGATCTTTCTGCCATACGATTTGAAAGTTCTTGAATCGTAATTTGCTCTGGAATATTTACATTCTTAATTACTTTTATTAACTCTTTTTTTTCATCAGAATTTTCAGACTTTTTATCTTTTAATCTAGCTCTTTTTACAGATGCTAAACTTCTTTGTTTAATCTCAACTTCTTCAACATTCATAGCTCTTGACACGGTAAGTTTAAAATCTCTTTTTGAAGACGATGGATCAAGTTTTAGCTTTGTTTTAGAAGGAGCCTTATCACCTTTTTTAATAAAATTTTTAGTTGCCTGTTGTTCAATAAATTTTCTTACAATAGTTTTTTTAACAGGTTCTGGTTTTTTAAAAATTCCAGATTTAGTGTTTGATCTAGTGTCTTTTGAAGACCGAAAAGGTGCTTTTTTTTCTATAGAAAATGTTTTTTTTCCATCACTTGAAAGTGAAGAAAGATCAATCTTTTTAGATGTATTTGTTGAAATAGTTAAAGTTTTTTTTTTGTTCTTCTGTTCTACCATGAATATTTTATTTAAATGCTATCTCCCTTGCGGCCATTATCAGTTGATCTGCCTCATCTTTTGAAAGAGAGAATTCTTCTAAATATCCTTCTATTCTAATTTTTTTTCCCTTTATTTCGTCAAAACCACCAATCAATTCATCAGAAGAAAGGTCGGCAAAATCACTTAGTTTTTTAATATTTCTTTGCCCAAGTAAAACTAGCATTCCTTGAGTAATACCTTGTAAGTTGGCTAAAGCGTCTTCAACACCTAGTTCTTTCAATTTTTTTGAGATTTCTATTTTTTCTTTTACTAAGTTCTCTTTTGATCTGTTAATTAATTCACTCGCTGTAACTTCATCTATACCTTCAATTTTTGTAATATCATCCGAACTTGCTTGAGCTATCTCTTCAATACTTTGCATGCCTTCAGACACTAGAAGCTGCCCTAGAGTTTCATCCACTTCTAAGCTTTTAATTAAATTCTCTGTTCTTTCCTTAAACTCTGTCTGCCTTCTTTCAGAATCTTCTTTGTCTGTCAAAATATCTATTTCATAGTTAGTGAGTTTTGAAGCAAGTCTAACATTTTGACCTCTTCTTCCAATAGCTTTGCTTAAATTTTCTTCAGTTAAAATTACATCGATTCTTTTATTATCCTTGTCAATTAATACTTTTTGAATTTCTGCCGGAGATAAAGATTCGGATATCAGTGTGGGTAAATCTTCTGTCCATTTTATTATATCAATTTTTTCACCATGTAATTCATTGACGATAGTTTGAACTCTACTTCCTCTCATACCTACGCAGGCACCCACAGGATCGATCGAACTTTCTTTTGAAAAAACGCATATTTTAGCTCTACTACCTGGATCTCTTGCTACGGCTTTTATTTCTATTATACCTTCGTAAATTTCAGGCACCTCTTGAAAAAATAATTTAGCTAAAAACTGTGGGTGAGCTCTCGATAAAAAAATTTGATGACCTTTGATTTCTTTTTTAACTTCATAACAATATGCTTTTACCCGATCACCAGTCTTTAATATTTCTCTTGGAATAAGTTCATCTTTTTTTATTATTCCTTCAGCTTTTCCTAAATCTACAATTGCATTTCCATATTCGAGTCTTTTTATAATACCGCTTAAAATTTGACCTTGTTTGTCTATAAAATCTTTATATTGTCTATCTTTTTCAGCTTCTTTAACCCTTATACTAATAACTTGCTTAGCTCCCTGTGCTGCTATTCTACCAAAGTCAATTTGGGGCAGGTCTTCAAATATTTGATCTCCAACTTTAAGGTCTTTATTTTTTTCATCAATAGATTGTGCGTCGTTTAAAACTATTTGTTTGCTGGAGTCTTCAACGCTGTCAACAATATCAAGAACTTTTTGAATTTTAATTTCACCGCTCAAACGATCTATAATAACTCGAATATTATTTTCAGCACCAAATTTCGTTAAAGCTGCTTTCTGTATAGCGCTTTCCATAGATTCTAAAACTATTTCTTTGTCGATGGATTTTTCGTTTGCAACTGCTTCTACTATTCTTAATAATTCTACTTTGTCTAGCCCTCTATTTAACATTTTTTTCCCTGTTAGTTTGCTCCAAAAAAAAATGGGCTTAAGCCCATTCTGTAAACATCTAATTTTTATATATATTTAATGAAAATTTAAGGTTTTTTCAAGGTTACATTTTGAAGATATTAATTTTATCAGTTTTTTCCCATGAAAATTCACCTTTATTAGTAGGCTTTCTCCCAAAATGTCCATAAGCCGACGTAACTTCATAAATAGGTTTGTTTAAACCCATCAATTCTCTAATTCCTCTCGGAGACAAATCAAAATTTTGATCTATTATTTTTTTTACATCTTCTGTTTTTTCTTCATCTTTTTCAGCTAATTTTATATAAATAGAAAGTGGTTTTGAAACACCAATTGCATAAGCAAGTTGGATTAAACATTTTTCTGAAACTCCAGCAGCTACTATATTTTTTGCTAAATATCTAGAGACGTAGGCTGCAGATCTGTCAACTTTTGTTGGATCTTTACCTGAAAAAGCACCACCACCATGAGGTGCTGCTCCTCCGTAAGTATCAACAATAATTTTTCTTCCTGTTAGGCCTGTGTCACCATCAGGGCCACCAATAATAAATTGACCGGTTGGATTAATATAAACATTTTTTTCATCTAATTCTTTCAATAAATTTTTTGGTATAGATTGATTTATATATGGATAAACAAGATTTCTAACTTCTTCTTGATTTAAATCCTTAGAATGTTGTGTTGAAATAACAACGGATGTAACTTTTATTGGTTTGCCATTTTCGTAATACATTGTAATTTGACTCTTAGAATCAGGTTCTATACCCTTCAAAGAACCTTTTTTTCTATCTTCTGCCATCAATCTTAATATTTTATGAGAATAATGAATTGGTGCTGGCATTAAATCTTCTGTTTCATTACATGCATATCCAAACATGATCCCTTGGTCTCCGGCACCTTCATCTTTATTATCTTTAGAATCAACACCCATCGCTATATCTGAAGATTGAGCATGTAGATGAGACTCAATACTAGTTTGTTCTTTCCAACTAAAACCATCTTGGTCATATCCTATATCTTTTATGCAATCTCTAACTTTTTGTATTAGCTCATCTTTTTTAATTTCAGGACCTCTAATTTCTCCTGCTAAAACTACTTTGTTTGTAGTTGTTAAAGTTTCACAAGCAACTCTTGAAATAGGATCTTTTGATAAGTATGAGTCAACGACCATATCGGAAATTCTGTCACAAACTTTATCTGGATGTCCTTCAGAAACTGATTCACTTGTAAATAAATAATTACTATTTTTCATATTTTTTTAAAACACTAAAAGTAAAAACACATGTAAATAAAAGAACTAAGAAGATCAAATCAATTTTATATTTTTTTTGTACATTGTTTATAATTGGTATATTAAATTCAATAACACCTGTTTCATTTGGTTTTAAAACTTTTTTTATTATCCCTTTATTGTCTATAAAAGCACTAAAACCTTTGTTAGCTGACCTTGCTAAATAAACATTGTTTTCTATTGCCCTAAAAATAGCTTTAGCAAAGTGTTGATTTGGTCCTATGGTATCACCAAACCAAGCATCCTCTGAAATATTTACGATCAAATTTTTTGGAGTTCGACTCAATTCGGGGAAAATTATTTCATAACAGATTAATGGTAATATTTTTAAATTATCTAATATAAAAATATCATTATTAGAACCTCTTGAAAATGAACCATGACCCTCAGTGATTTTTTTTAATCCGATATTTTTTAAAAAATTTTCTAAAGGTAAGAATTCACCAAAAGGAACTAATTTTATTTTATTATACTGAAACATAATTTCAAATTTGTTGTTAACGATTATTAAACTATTAAACGTTTCGTCATTATCTTTAACTTCACGAGTTGTACTGGATCCAAATAATATTAAGTGATTTTCTGAAAATGCTTCTTTAAATAATATTTTGTATTCTTCAATTTGTTCAAAATTATAACCAGCAAAAACACCCTCAGGCCAAATGAAGAGGGTTTTTTTATCTCTCTCTGGTTCGCTATATCTTATTAGACTTAATATATTTTCTCTTAAATCAGCATGAGATAAATTATATTTTAAATCAAAATTGGGTGAGATGATTTTTGTATGTATAGAATTGGCAGGATTTAATTTTAATTTAGATATATTTTTGTTATTAATTTTGATTACTGATGAGCCATAAATATAATTACCTAAAAATATAAATCCAAATAATATGAATAATATGAAATTTATTTTTCTTCTAAAAATTAATAAAAGAGGGGTGCAATAAAGTATTATGCAAAAAAAATTAAAAGTGAAAAAACCAAAATGAGATAGAGATTGCAAAAATTCTGGTTTCCAAGACCAAGTATAGGCCCAAAGATTCCAGGGAAAGCCTGATAAAATTTTAGCACGCAGATAATCCATAAAAGCTAAAGAGCTCGAAAACAATAAAATAGATGTAAAATTATTTTTTAAAAAAGGACCAACTATTAAATTTCCTATACCAAAAAAAATTCCAAGAAATAAAGGTAGGCCTATTATTGATATAGGAATTAAAAATTTAAAAGTTTCATCAAAAGTAAGTGCGGAGGATATCCAGTGGGTGCCAGTTAAAAAAAAGCCAACACCAAACAAATATCCAATAAAAAATAAATTTAATAAATAAGGTTTTTTTCTATAGGTGTTTTTAGATTTTTTTTGAACATAAGTAGTCAATAAGAATAAAATAGGAATAATTGCAAAATTTATAAAACTTAAATTAAATGGTTGAAAACTAAAGACCGTTAATGTTCCTAAGGTAAATGGAAATAAAAAAATTAAAAACAATCTACTATCAAGAAAATTTAAAATCATATTATTTTGAAAATTTTATTAATTTATTCTCTAATTTTGTCATAATAGAAAAATCATGGTTTGATTTATGACGATATCCCAATAAGTGAACTAATCCGTGTATCCAAATTCTATCAAAATTTACAAGGAAATCTTTGTCTTTAATATTTACTATCATTTTGTTTAAATTGATTATTATGTCACCTAAGTATATCTGAGTATTCTTTTTTTTTAACAATATATTTAAAAACTTTTTTTCATGAAAAGGGAAGGACAAAATATCTGTTGTTTTATTTTTTTTTCTGAACTTGTTATTTAGTTTTTTAACTTCATTATCTCCCGAAAGCAAAATTGTAAATTCAAAATTATTTTTTTTAAATATATTCATTTTTTGATCTATTTTTTTTAGTTTTTTATTTATATAAAAGCTAGAAACTCCAACACGTTTCTTCCAATTATTATTGGTAACTAATACATCAACTTTGATCATCAGCTTTTTTTTGATAAGCCTTGATGATTTTTGAGACAAGAGGATGTCTCACTACATCGTTATGATCGAATTCCACTATTTTTATTTCTTCTATATTACTTAAAATCTTTTTAGATTTTATTAAACCTGAGTGAGCCTTGTTTATTAAATCTACTTGGGTTGGATCACCATTTACTACTAATTTTGAATTTTCTCCTATTCTAGTTAAAAACATTTTTATTTGTGTTTCAGTAGCATTTTGCGCCTCATCTAAAATAGCAAAACAGTTCTTTAACGTTCTGCCCCTCATAAAAGCTAAGGGTGCAATTTCAATTTCACCAGTTTCAATTTTTTTGTCAATTTTTTCAAAACCAAATAGCTCATACAAAGCATCGTAAAGTGGTCTCAGGTATGGGTCTACTTTGTCTTTCATGTCACCTGGAAGAAAACCAAGTTTTTCACCTGCTTCAACTGCAGGCCTAGAAAGTATAACTCTCTCAACTTTTTTTTCCATAAGCAAAGTAATAGCCACTGATACTGCAAGAAAACTTTTACCTGTGCCAGCAGGTCCGAGAGCCATTACAATATCATTTTCTCTTAATGCTTTTATATAATCTGATTGTTTTTGTGACCTCGCTATTACAGATTTTCTTGGGGTTTTAATTAATTGTGAAAAGGCTTGTACGTTTGAATTATTTTTTGAATTTAGATTTTTATTCACTGATGAGATTATATCACTTTTTTCAATATTATTAGTTAAAAGAAATTTGTTAATTAAAAATTTAATTGCTTCAGAAACATTAATAATATTGTCCGATTCTCCTTTTGCTGTAATTGAATTACCTCGAAAAAACAAAGTGGTTTGGGTCAATTTTTCTAATTGTTTTAAATTTTCATTAAATTCTCCTACCACTAAAGACAAAATGCCATTATCTAAAATTTGAATATTTAAAGTTTCTTTATCTATTTTTTTTATTATAAGTTTTTGCTGTAATTTATTAATCTCAGACATTAGTTAAGTTATAAAATTTCTTTTCCTTTAGATGAAATTTTTCCAAATAGACTATTGTGATTGAACGCATTAATCGTGATATCTAAAATCTTACCACTCAGATTTTTTTCACTTTCCACAATAACTGAATTTAAAAATTTATCTCGACCAAAATATTTGTTCTGGTTGTCTAATTTATTTTCAAATAAAACTTCTGTAGATTTATCTAAAAACCCTTCTTTGTATTTGGAGTTATTTTTTTCAAGTATTGCTTGTAATTTGACTAATCTTTTTTTAGCTAAATCTGGGTCAACATTTTTAAGTTTTGAAGCTGGTGTGCCTGGTCTTGAGCTATACACAAAAGAGTATGAATTAATAAATTTAACTTTTTCAATTAAACTCAATGTTTGGCTAAAATCATCTTCTGTTTCTCCAGGGTACCCTATTATAAAGTCGGAAGAGAATTTAATATTTGGCTTTGCTTTTTTTAGATCTTCAATAATTTTATGATACTGTAAAATATTATGCTTTCGATTCATGGCATTAAGAATTTTTGATGAACCGCTCTGCACAGGTAAATGAAGTATAGGCATTAACTTTTCACAAAATTTATGAGCCTGTATTAAATCTTTTGTTACATCATTAGGGTGTGAAGTTGTGTACCTAATTCTTTTTAGCTCTACCAAATTATTAAGTTCTATTATTAGATCAGCTAAACGATATGTACTTCCTTGGTTTTTGTACTCGTAAGCATTTACATTTTGACCTAACAATGTGATCTCTTTAGAACCATTGTTTATTAATTGTTTTGCTTCAATAATTATTTCATCTAAAGACCTTGAGTGTTCAGGACCTCTTGTATATGGAACTACACAAAAATGACAAAACTTATCACAACCCTCCTGTATTGTTAAAAATGAAGAGACTTTTGAAACAGAATTTTTAACTAGATTTAAACTATCGAATTTTTCTATTGCTTCAAATTCGGTACTATTAATCTTATTTTTATCCTTATTATTTTCTATTTTTTTTATTATACTTGGAATCTGGTGGTATGACTGTGGCCCGACTATACCATCAATATATTTTTCTCGATTAAGCATTTCATCACTCTCTGCTTGCGCTACACAACCTGTAACTAAAAGCATTGGTTTTTTTTTATTTCTAAATTCTTTTTTTAACCTCCCGATATCATGATAGACTTTATCCGTTGCCTTTTCTCGAATATGGCATGTATTCAAAACATAACAATCTGCGTCCTGCGCATTATTAGTAGAAACATAACCTATAGGTTTAACTAGATCTAAGATACGATTACTATCGTACTCGTTCATCTGACAACCGAAAGTTTTAATAAAAATTTTTTTAGACAAATTATTTTTTTATTTTAGAGCCATAGAGTTCAAGTTTATGATCAACTAATTTATAACCTAATTTTTCAGCAACTTTATTTTGTAAAATTTCTATTTCCTTGTTTACAAACTCTATTATCTCACCGCTGTTTATATCAATAAGATGATCGTGGTGTTCTTCTGGCGATTCTTCATACCTTGCTTTACCACCTTTAAAATCATGTTTTTCAACAATACCAGCTTCTTCGAATAATTTAACCGTTCTATAAACTGTTGCTATACTAATTTTTTTATCAATCTTATTAACTTTTTTATGTAGTTCATCTACATCTGGGTGGTCGTTAGAACTAGACATAACTTCGGCAATTACCTTTCTTTGATCTGTTAGCCTAACTCCTTTATTTATACATTTTTCTTCTATTTTGTTCATATAATTAATTATAACTTAACTTAAATATAGTGGTTTAATCAATTTATTTTCTAGTAAATTATTTTCTATTAAAACCTCAATATTTCTAGGGTTGAATTGCTCTATTTTTATTTTGTTTTTACTAATATTGTTAAATATTTCATCATTAGCTAGCTCTTGAGGAACAACAATTATAGAATCTTTTTCCTGCAAACAATTTGAATTTATTTTTTCTGGTGTAGTGAAGGTGTATTGACTTTTAAAATTACCCTCTGAGTAATAATAAAAATTATTTGTTTTTTGGATTGAAATAATTTTCTTCTTTTCGTGTAAATATGGGGCTGCATTTAATAAAAAATAATCATAACTATAAATATTTACTTTGTTAACTAATTGTATTCCTTTAGCAACGGCTAAAGCGATTCTGATACTCGAAAAACTACCTGGCCCTGAATTTACAATAAGTGAAAAATTATTGTCTATTTTTACTTTTTTTTCCTTTAAAAAAGTAAAAATATCCATAGCAAGCATTTCATTTTTAACAAGATTGGTTTGTAATTTTTTAAAAAAAAACTTATTATTAAATTTTAATATAATAAAATCAGCTTTACCCGTGCAATTAATTATCAAAAAATCTTTTATCATTTTTTTATTTTTTATATTTACTTTTGATGAATCTTCATCAGTTGCTAATATAGAGGATAAAGGAGTTATTGTCCTTATGTATCATAGATTCGAAGAAAATAAATATCCATCTACAAATATAAAAATAAGTGATTTTATAAAACAATTGGATCTAATCAAGAAAAGTGGCTTTAATTTTATTAATGCAAATGATTTTGAAAATAGTCTTATAAAACTTAAAAAAAATAAAAAAGTTTTACTAACTATAGATGACGCTTTTAAATCTTTTTATGACCAAGCATGGCCTATACTTAAAAAAGAAAAAATTCCTTTTTTATTATTTGTAAACACACGTGAGATTGGTACTAGAGGCTACATGAACTGGGAGCAAATTAAAGAAATATCTAAAGAAAAGTTTGTTCACATAGGAAATCATAGTTACTCTCATGATTACTTGGTTGATAAAAAAAACGATGAAATTATTGATGATATAAATCTGGCAATAGCAGATTTTAAAAAAAATCTAAAATATAGTTCTCCTTTTTTTTCATATCCATTTGGAGAGTATAGTGAAAACTTTAAAAATATTGTTAAGAATTTGGGTTTTAAATATGCGTTTGGACAACATTCAGGTGTGGCTGATGAGACGAAAGACTTTTATGAGCTTCCTAGATTTTCAATTAATGAAAAATACGGTGAAATGAAAAGATTTGAATTAATCCTCAAAACTATTCCTTTAAAATTCAAGTCAATCTCCCCTAAAGAAAAATATATTAACAATAACAATAATCCTCCTGAAGTTGTTATTGAATTTTTTGAAGATTTAAAAAATATTGAACTATTAAATTGCTATTCAAATGAACTCAACTCATGGAAAAAAGCTGAAATTATACACATAAATAATCTTAAAATTAAAATTAAACTAATTGGTAAATTCACTACAGAAAGAGGAAGGGTTAATTGTTCTTTAAGAGAGCCTGATGGATCCTGGCGTTGGCTTGGTGTACAATTTGTTGTTGCAGAACTTTAAATAAGCTAAAGCTTTAATTGTTTGTTCTCTTTGAAATCGTCTATCGTTACAGCTTCTAATTCTCCCAAATCATTTTGTTCAATAATTTTTTCTAATATTTTTGTATATTCTTTTCCGTTTTGTGCATAATTTTCAAGTTTATGTATCAGTTCTACTCCTACCAATTTTTTATTTTGTCTTCTTAATTCAGCCCTGCTTTCTCTAAAGTCTTTGTAACCCCTGTGGGTATTTAGATTGTTTATGTATGCTTTTACAGACGCTCTCAACAAAGGAAACTTGAGTATTTTATGGCTTTGATCTTTTGTTTTTTCTAGTGGCTCAATGCCATCACCATTCCATGTCCACTGTCCATATATAGCATTTCCTTCTAGAGCAAATCTTGAAGTTCCCCAACCACTTTCTTTTGCTGCTTGAGCCAGTGCTATTGAAGTTGGAATAATATCAATTTTTTTTATTAATTCGCTAATATTTTTATCTTTAACTTTGTACGCTTTGTATTTTTTATTTAGCCATTTTTTACTATCAGCAGATTCGTTGTCTTTTATTATTTTTAATAAATACTCTCTATCTTTTTTAATTTTTTCATTTTCGGCAACAACTAATGGTAATAAAATTTTTAGAAAAGTTTTTTTCTTTTCTGTAACGCTTTTAATGGCATTTAAATCTTTAGGTAGTCTTGTAAAATATATGGGTTTTACTTTTTTTTTATTTCTTACATGGTCTAGATCATATTCTAAATCTTCAAATAAATTTAATACCGTTTGTGTATTTAAAGTATAGTCATTCTCAGGATCATAGGGTTTTTTTTTAACTTTTGGCTTTTTTACTGAATTTTTTAATTTATTTTTTTTATCAATAACTGGCGCTTTAACTATTTCTTTTTTATCTGATTTGATCTCTACTAATATTTTTAAACTATCTACATTAGTTATGAGGCTTTTTATATAAAAACCACTTGAGACTATTAGTACTACAAGAAAACTATAAGCCCCTCCCGTTAGAATTTTGCTTATCGTTCGTTTTTCGAATTTGATGTAGTAAATTTCATTTAAACTATCAATTATAGTTTTTGTAAGAACCTTAAAAAAATTATTAATATTGAATATAATAAAATTAAAATAATTATTTATGTAATTGAATATTTTTTTTAAGTTTTTGGTTAGATTAAAATTTATTGACAGATTTTCTTTTAAAGAATTATTAATATTGATATATTTTTTTTTTAGATTTTTATTATAATTAAAATTTATTGTCAGCTTTTCTTTTAAAAAATAACTGACATTATTATATTTTCTTTTTAGATATTTATTTAAATTAGCACTATAATTTATCGATAACCTTTCTTTTAATTGAGAATAAAAAGGTTGCAAAAATTCACTGATAATTTTGTGAGAAAAATATCCTCTTCTTGAAGGTATCGGTACATTATTTTTTAATATTTCTAATTCAATCTCGTATGTTGTTAATTTTACGTCTTTATTTAAAATTTTATCAATTTTATATATTCTCGCTAGCTCAAGTAAAGTTTGGCGGTAGCTAATAACTTTTTTCATTTTAAATTGCTTCTACTGATTTTACTTCTTCAACATAATGACATAGTAAATTTTGAACACCTTGCTTCAGTGTCATAAGTGAACTTGGACATCCTGAACAGCTCCCTTGTAGTTCAACATGAACGATGCCATTTTTGAAAGATTTAAATTTAATATCACCACCGTCTTTTGCTACGGCTGGTCTTATTTTTTCATCTAAAATCTTTATAATTCTACTCTCAATTTCCCCGGTTTTTTTATTATTATTTTTTAAATCTTTTTTTTTGTTAAGTATAGGTTCGTTGTTTGTTTGAAAATAGTCGTTCATATGAGAAATGACTGTTGGTTTCAAAACATCCCAGGATATTTCATTAGTTTTTTTGACCGATAAAAAGTTGGTAGAAAGAAGTATAAGTTCTACACCCTTTAAATTTAGTAAATTTTTTATAAACTGATTTTCGATTTTGCTTAAATCTTTTTTTTGAAATTCTTCAGTACCTGTTGCGGATATAGTTTTTTCCGACAAGAACTTTAATGAGTCTGGGTTGGGTGTTGGTTCTGTAATAATCATTATTAATTATATCACTTTTAGTTAGATAAATCCTACCACATTTCTTACTTCTTTAAGGTTATGTACAGCTAAATGTCTTGCTTTTTCAGTGCCTTCTTTAAGAACCTTTTCTAAATAACTTTTATCTTCTAATAAATTTTTTATTCTCTTTCCTATTGGACATATTACTTCAACTAAAACTTCTGATAATTTATTTTTTAAATAAGAATAATCTTTTCCTTTAATTTCATTTAATACTTGCTCTAATGAAACATCAGATAAATCTGCGTAAATATTTATTAAATTTAAAGCTTCAGGTTTTTTTTCTAATTCTTTTAAATTATCAGGTATTGTAAAAGAATCTGACTTTGCTTTTTTAATTTTTTTTATTATGTCATCAGCAGAGTCTTTTAAATCTATTCTAGAATAACTTGATTCATCAGACTTACTCATTTTTTTTGTGCCATCTCTTAAACTCATAACTCTTGATATATTTTTTTGTATTAATGGTTCAGGTATTGGAAATAAATTTATTTTAAAATCATTATTAAACTTTTGTGCAATATCTCGGCAAAGCTCTAGATGTTGTTTTTGATCTGCTCCTACGGGAACATGGGTGGCTTTGTACAATAAAATATCAGCCGCCATCAAATTTGGATAAATATAAAGTCCGACACTTGCTTTTTCTTTGTCTTTACCAGCCTTGTCTTTAAATTGTGTCATTCTATTTAGCCAACCAACACGAGCTATACAATTAAAAATCCAAGCTAGTTCGGCATGACCACTTACTGACGATTGATTAAAAATAATACTTTTTTTGTTATCAAGTCCTGTGGCGAGAAAACCAGCTGTTGTTTCTAAAATATTATTTTTAAGCTCTTTAGGATCTTGAAAAACTGTGATTGCATGGAGATCTACCACGCAGTAAATGCATTCTGTCTGACTTTGAAGATCCACAAAGTTTTTAAGCGCTCCCAGGTAATTACCTAAATGTAAATTTCCTGTAGGCTGTACACCAGAAAAAACTAATTTATTTTTACTCATTTTTTTAATTTATTTTAAAATTTTTAATTTTTAATACTCGTAATAATCGAACTAACAACAAATACGCAGAAGTAGCTAAAATTATAATCATTATAAGATAAAATGATTTATAATTATTGCTATAAATTAGCTTATCCTCAAAAAAGCTTAATAAATGATAAAGTACTAAACTCATAATTAATGAAGAAATAAGTATTTTTACTACATTAAAAAGAAAGAGCTTCGTAATATTGGTATATTTTAATTTTATTAATAATATTGCATAAAGTAAGACGGCTGACCATGTAGCTATAGACGTTGCAATAGGAATAATTATAAATCCTATTTGTTTAAAATAGATTACTGATATTAAAACATTTAAAAAAACGCTAAAAAGTGAAATATAAAATGGTGTGCGTGTATTGTCTCTAGCAAAAAAGAAGTTGGAAAGAACTTTAATTAATGCAAATGCAGGAATTCCATATCCAAAATATTTTAAAGCACTGGCAGTTAAAATAACATCTTTTTCAATAAATGAACCATATCCAAATAGTGCGTTGATTATTTCTTGTGATGCTAATATTAAACCAAAAAAAGCAGGCACAGATAAAAGTAGACAAAGTTCAAGTGATTTGTTTTGTAAATTGTTCACTTCATTCCAATTTCCATTTTTTATTTTTCTTGTTAGTTCAGGAAGCACTACTGTACCGATCGCTATTCCAGCTATAGCTAAGTTAATTTGATAAATTCTATCTGCATAGTATAAATAAGAAACCGCACTCGCTTCAAAAGAAGCAATAATAGTACCTATTAAAATATTAATTTGTGTAACACCTGACGAAAAAATACTAGGTAGTAATTTCTTTAAAAAAAATTTCATTTTAGAATTAATTTTAATTCTAAAATGAATAGAGGGTTTGTAATAACGTTTTGAAAAGATAATCAAAAATAACAATTGGAATAGACCCGCTAGTGTAACGGCATATGAAAGATTTAATCCAAAGTTGAGATCAAAATAATAGGAAGTTAATAGACTTAAAATTAAAAAAATATTTAATATAATTGGGGCTGCAGCGGCAGCGGCAAATTTATTATTTGTATTCAATATTCCTGAAAATAAAGAAGAAAGGCTTACAAAGAATAAAAATGGAAAAGTTACTCTCGTCAATTCTATTGCTAAATTGAATTTTTCTATATCCTCATAAAATCCTGGTGCTATCAAGTAGACTATAACTGGTGTAAAAATTTCTACTAAAAATACAATTCCTAATAAAATAATTATTAATAAATTTAAAACATCATCAGCAAATTTTTTTCCTTGAGCTACATTGTCCAAATTTGCTTCAGTATAACTTGGGATAAAAGCTGCATTAAACACTCCTTCTGCAAAAAGTCGTCTAAATGTATTGGGTAGACGAAAAGCTACAAAAAAAGCATCTGCATAAATGGATGCTCCCAGAAAGGATGCTATTAATATGTCTCGCAAATATCCTAGCAAGCGACTTACTAAAGTATAAAAGCTAAAAACAGAAGTTGAAGATAGTAAGTTCATTTTTTTTATTAAATATAATTAAATTAAAGATGATTTTGTCTATTTTATATTACATACTCATTTTTTATGACAAAAAAATCTAAAATTGATCATTACACAGATAAAGAGGCATTAGATTTTCATACACAAGGAAAGTCTGGCAAAATTGAGATAAATTCCTCTAAACCTTTAATAACAAAAAGAGATTTATCATTGGCTTATTCACCTGGGGTTGCTGTTCCGGTCAGAGAAATCGAAAAAAATCCTGAAGCTGCTTATGACTACACAAGTAAAGGAAATTTAGTTGCTGTAATTAGTAATGGTTCTGCAATTCTAGGTCTCGGAAATCTTGGTGCTTTAGCTTCAAAACCTGTGATGGAAGGTAAATCAGTTTTGTTTAAAAGATTTGCAGATATAGATTCGATTGATATCGAAGTTGATAGTTCTGATACCAACGAAATAATTAATACCATTAGAAATATCGGTAACACTTTTGGTGGAATAAATTTAGAAGATATTGCTGCACCTGACTGTTTTATAATAGAACAAAAGCTTAAAGAATTATTGGATATACCTGTTTTCCATGATGATCAGCATGGTACTGCAATCATAACAACCGCAGCGCTGATTAATGCTTTAGATATTTCAAAAAAAAAAATTAGTGATGTTAAGGTTGTTGTAAATGGAGCAGGTGCCTCCGCTATTGCTTGTACTAATTTATTTAAACTTTCTGGAGTAAAAAATGAAAATGTAATTATGTGTGATAGATCAGGTGTTATATACAAAGGCAGAAAAAAAATTGATCAGTTTAAGTCTGCTCATGCTGCTGACACTACATTAAGGACTCTTACAGAGGCTATGAAAAATGCAGATGTTTTTTTGGGTTTATCTGCAAAAGATGTAGTGACGAAAGACATGATAAAATCAATGGCAAAAAATCCTATTATATTTGCTTGTGCTAACCCTGATCCAGAAATAAAACCTGAGCTAATAGAAGAAATCAGATCTGATGCTATTATTGCAACTGGAAGATCTGACTACCCGAATCAAGTTAATAATTTGATTGGTTTTCCTTACATCTTTAGAGGTGCACTTGATGTTAGAGCTAAAGAAATTAACGAAGAAATGAAAGTTGCAGCAGCAAAAGCAATAGCTCAATTAGCAAGGGAAGAAGTGCCAGATGAAGTCATTGCTGCATACGGTGGAGAAAGACCGCGGTATGGTAAAGAATATATTATCCCATCAACTTTTGATCCAAGATTAATTAGCGTCATACCTGCGGCAGTAGCTGAAGCTGCTATGAAATCTGGTGTTGCTAGAAAAAAAATTGATAACCTAGAAAAATATAAAGAAGATCTTTCTAGAAGACTCGACCCTTCAATGAATATTATGCAAGGTATAAATGCACAAATTAAAAAATCACAAAAAAGAGTGGTGTTTGCAGAAGGAGAAGACTCTAATATCTTAAAAGCAGCTGTAGCTTTTAAAAATAGTAAGTTAGGTATTCCAATTTTGATTGGTAAAGAAGAAAGAATTAAAGAACAGCTTAAAATTATAGGTCTAGATGAAAATTTTAATATAGAAATTGTAAGCTCAAAAGATGCTGAAAAAAGAGAAAAATATACTAAGCATTTATATAAAAAACTTCAGAGAAGTGGGATGTTAGAGAGGGAGTGTGATTATTTAGTAAGAAATGACAGAGTAACCTGGGGCTCATGCATGGTTGCCTGTGCTGATGCTGATGCGATGGTCACTGGTGGAACGAGACATCATGCTGCAACAATAGAAAAATTAAATAAAGTTGTAGATTCTAGGCCTGGAGAAATAATTTTTGGTTTAACTATGCTGGTCTCTAAAGGTAGAACAGTTTTTGTATCTGATACAAATGTTCATGACAATCCAACAGCTGAGCAGCTAGTCCAGATAGCAATTTCAAGTACTAGGGTGGCAAGATTATTTGGTTTTGATCCTAAAGTTGCTTTTCTTTCTCATTCAACTTTTGGTAAACCCGCAACAGAAAGAACTAAACATGTTAGAGAAGCTATTGAATTAATGAAAACAAAAAAAATAGATTTTGATTATGATGGAGAAATGCAGCCTGATGTTGCTCTAAACCCTGAGTATAAGGAATCTTACCCGTTTTCAAAAATTGTTGGTAATGCAAATATTTTAATTATGCCAGCTCTACACAGCGCTTCTATAACTGTAAAATTAATGAAAACATTTGGAGGTGCTAAATTAATTGGACCTTTACTAATTGGTTTAGGGCTTCCAATTGAAGTGGCGCCTTTAAGATCTTCTCCATCAGATATTTTAAACCTTGCCTCTATCGCTGCTTATTCATCAGAAGTAATTAAGTATAAAGATTAAATTTTATACCTACTAAGTTCAGAGACTAAGTAAATAGTTGGTATGACTTCTTTTACATCATAAATTTTATTAGCCTCACCTATGACTTCTCTTTTTTCTTCATCATCCATAGCAATACCAAAAATATAAATTGTCTTATTGATTGTCTCTAAAGTGTAGTTACCAGATTTGACCGATCTATTAAAAAGTAAAGCGGTTCTTAGTTGTGTTGTTATCAAAATATCTTTTCCAGTACTTTTAAAATTAGATTGCCCTCTTATCTCTATGGCATTCTTAACTGACCTTACACCTTTAGTTTCCCAAGACATTTTTGTTATTTTAATTTTTTCTTCAGGCTCATCTACCTTGCCAGTCAAAAATATTCTTCCATCTAAAATTTCAACTTGTACGTATAAAAAATATTTCTTTTCAGTTAAAGTTAATCTTGTTACTAAACTTTTCTGCATAATAGTATCATCAATTTGCATGCCTACAGTTCTTGGGTCAAAACCAATGCTTACACCTTTACCAAAAGTAGACAGATTACTTTTTATGCAATTTGTTAATAATAAAAGTACAAAAGTTAAGCTAATTATTTTTTTTTTCATTTTTTATTTTTAGACAAATTTCGTACACTTTCTTTTTTGAAACTTTTTCTTTTTTTGATATTAATTCTACAACATCTTTTAAACTATATTTTTTAAGATACTTAGTTGCGTCAGCAATAATATCTACGTTTGATTCTGATTCATTATTAGTATAAATTTTTGATATTACAATAGTTAGTTCTCCTTTTAGGGGTGTCTTAAAAAGCTTTATTGTACTTATTTTATCTCGATAAAAAGTTTCATGTATTTTGGTGATTTCTCTGGCAATAAGAATATCTCTACCTGAAAAATATTCTTTAAAAAACTTTAAATAAAAATTAATTTTAATACCTGGTATGAAAAATACCAAAGAAAAATCCAGATTTTTAAGACCATTAATAGTTTTAATAAGATCATTTTCAGTTTTGGGTAAAAAACCGTAGAAAAGAAATTTATCATTAAAGCCTGAAATAGAAATGGCCGCGGTTATTGCTGATGGTCCTGGTATAGGGAAAATTTTAATATTCCTTTCAATGCATGTTTTAATTAGCAAGAGTCCTGGGTCAGAAAGTGTTGGCGTTCCAGCGTCTGAAATTAAAGACAGAATTTTACCCTCATTTAAATATTCAATAATTTTCTTTAACTCTTTTTGTTCATTAAATTTATGGTAAGAAACTAATTTTTTTTTGATCTTAAAGTGATTTAATAGCTTTAAAGACCTTCTGGTATCTTCGCATAAAATTATGTCTGATTTTTTTAATACTTCTAAGGACCTTAATGTTATATCATCTAAATTTCCTATGGGTGTTGATACAATATATAGTCCTAACTTAAATGTGCTCATAAAAAATGATTAAAAACATTATTACATTTTTATTTTATATATTCCTATTATTTAATAAAAATTTAATTGCAGATGAAAATGATAAAAAACTTAAAGTCGGTTTACTTGCACCTTTTTCCGGTGAATATAAAAGTTTAGGCGAATCATTACTGCTGTCTACTCAGCTAGCTCTTGATGAAATAGATAATAAAAATATTATTATTATTCCAAGAGACAGTGGTTCTAATGATAGAGCAAGATTGAACAAAGCAATTGAAGAAATAACAAATAGGGGTGCAAAAATAATAATTGGTCCTATGACCTTTCCGTCTTCTGAGGAACTTAAAAAATATAAGAATACAATTTTTATTTCTCTCTCCAATAAAGAACCTAAAATATCTAATAATGTAATAAATATAGGAATAAGTCTTGAATCACAACTTGAGGCTATAAAGCAATTATTAATCAAAGAGAAAAAAACAAAAACTATAATTTTATATCCAAAAAATAAATATGAAAAATTTATAGATAAAAAAATTAAATCATTTAAATTAGAAAACTATAAAGTCTTTAAATATAGTTCAGATCCAAGAATTCTTACTGGCGAAATTGAAAAATTAACTAATTATAATCAGAGAAAGAAAAACCTTAAAAAAAGAAAAAATATTTTAAAAAAAAAAGATGACGACAAATCAAAAAAAGAATTAGAAATACTTCAAAAACTTTATACTTTAGGTTCTGTAGATTTTGATTCAGTTATTGTTATAGATTTTGGAAATAACCTTAAAAGTGTTCTTTCATCATTAATTTACACTGATGTTGATGATAAAACTGTACTTATCACAACGGTAAATCAATGGTTCGACGAAAGTATATTTCGTGAAAACTTAGTTAAAAATTTACACTTTCCGTCTGTCGATATGAAACAATTCAAAAAATATAATAAGAAATACTTTAAAACTTTTGGAATTAAACCTGATGAGATAACCATTTTAGCATATGATGCTTTAGGTCTAATATATTATATTTGGAATAAAAATAATGGAATCAATGATATTCAAGATTTTTTTGTTAAAGAAAAAATTAAAGGAAAAATTGGAACCTTTAAGTTCAAAGAAAAGAAGGTCTCCCAACAACTAAAAATATATAAAACTGAAAATAATAAATTTAAAGAATATTAACTTTATTCTTTAATTTTTTAAAAGCTATAAAGCGATGATCCATAAGCATTTTTTTTCTTTTTTTCATTTGGCCAAAAGTCACTTTGCTTCCTTCTGGAATAAAAATAGAATCATAACCAAAACCATTTTTACCTAATATTTTTTCAGATATATTTCCTTGGATAATACCAGTTGTTGTAACTGATTTTGTGAGGCTGAAAGAAAAAGTTAAACTGCAAATAAATTTGGCTTTTGTGTTTTTTATTTTTTTGTCTTTGTTTTTATTTTTTACTAATGCAATAATTTTTTTCATTGCTTGTTCAAAACTACCATATTTTTTTGCCCATCGAGCTGAATAAATACCAGGTTTATCATTAAGACAATTCACGCAAAGACCTGAGTCATCTGAAATTGTAAAAATTTTAGAATTTTTAAAAAAATATTTAGCTTTTAGTTCTGAATTCGATTTGAAGCTCTTTCCTGTTTCTCTAGGACTTTTTATATTAAGCTGAAAAGGGTTAAATTTTTTTATTTTTTTGTTTAATAAATAAGCAATTTCTTTAATTTTTCCCTTATTATGTGTACCTATTAATATTTCTTTAATTTTTTTCATTTCTCTCTAGTAATTTATTTTTAAGACCCTATATAGCAGTTATGGAAAATGAGAACGACAACATAATTGAGGACAATCAAACTTCTGTTAACCACGAGGAATCGCGAACGATCAATAAATTAGAAGAAAATCTGGAAGTATCTCTTGAAGATAAGTTAAAAGAAGCACAAGATAAAATATTAAGAGCTTTAGCTGAAACAGAAAATCAAAGAAGAAGATTTGAGAAAGAAACAAAAGAAGCTTTTGAGTACGGTGGTTTTAATCTTGCGAGAGAGACACTATCGGTGCTTGATAATTTACAAAGAGCTTATCAATCAATTAAAAATGATGAAAACTTAAAAGACAATAAAGATTTAAACAAATTCTTAGAAAATATTAACATCATTGAAAAAGACTTGGTAACTATTTTCGAAAAGAATAATATCAAAAAAATCAATTGTCTTAATGAAAAGTTTGATCCCAATAATCACCAAGCTATGCTTGAGATAGAAAATGAAGATGTTAATCCAGAGACTGTGCTACAAGAAATACAGCCAGGTTATTTTTACAAAGATAGGCTCCTAAGACCTTCTTTTGTGGCAATAGCAAAAAAAAAAACCAAAAATATTGAAAAAGATGAAAAATAATAAAATCTAATGACTTGTAGAGAGATAAAAAACACCCATATATCTAAAAACAAAGGATTAATATTATGAGTAGAATAATTGGAATAGATCTTGGAACTACTAATTCATGTGTTGCTATCATGGAAGGTTCTCAAGCAAAAGTTTTAGAAAATGCAGAAGGCGCAAGAACTACACCATCTATTGTTGCATTTTTAGAAAATAGCGAAAAATTAGTTGGACAGCCAGCTAAACGACAGGGTGTTACAAATGCCCAAGATACAATCTTTGCCTCTAAAAGATTAATTGGTAGAAGCTTCGAAGATGAATCGGTACAGAAAGATTTAGGTAAAGTTCCTTATAAGATCGTAAAATCAGATAAGGGTGAGGCTTGGATTGAAGCAAAAGGTGAAAAATATTCCCCTGCTCAAATTTCAGCTTTTGTTTTACAAAAAATGAAAGAAACTGCAGAGAAATATTTAGGTCAAGCCGTTACAAAAGCAGTTATAACTGTTCCAGCTTATTTTAATGATGCTCAAAGACAAGCTACGAAAGATGCGGGAAAAATTGCTGGACTTGAAGTTTTAAGAATTATTAACGAGCCAACTGCTGCCTCACTAGCATATGGTTTAGACAAAAAAGGGGGCCAGAAAATAGCCGTTTACGATTTAGGTGGTGGTACTTTTGATGTTTCCATTCTTGAGATCGGAGATGGGGTTTTTGAGGTAAAATCTACTAATGGAGATACCTTTTTAGGTGGAGAAGATTTTGACGATGAAATAGTTAATTATTTAATTGACGAATTTAAAAAAGATAACGGTATTAATTTAAGAACAGATAAACTTGCTCTACAGAGATTAAAAGAAGCTGCAGAAAAAGCTAAAATTGAATTATCGTCGGCTTCGCAAACAGAAATAAATCTTCCGTTCATTACCGCAGATAAAACAGGACCTAAACACGTTAATTTAAAATTCACTAGAGCTAAGTTAGAAGCTTTAGTTGGTAAATTAATAGAAAGAACTCTGACACCTTGTAAAACTGCATTAAAGGACTCGGGTTTCTCCGCTGCTGAAATCAATGAGGTTGTTTTGGTTGGTGGCATGACAAGAATGCCGAAAGTTATTGAAGCAGTTAAAAATTTCTTTGGAAAAGAGCCTAATAAAAGCGTTAACCCTGATGAAGTGGTTGCTATGGGCGCGGCTATTCAGGCAGGTGTGCTTCAAGGTGATGTTAAAGATGTTTTGTTATTAGATGTAACACCTTTGTCCCTAGGTATCGAAACCTTAGGCGGAGTTTCGACTAAGTTGATTGAAAAAAATACAACGATTCCAACAAAAAAAAGTCAGGTTTTTTCAACTGCTGAAGATAATCAACCAGCTGTATCAATAAGAGTACTGCAAGGTGAGAGAGAAATGGCAGCTGATAATAAATCACTAGGAAATTTTGAGCTTGTTGGCATACCACCAGCTCCAAGAGGAACTCCGCAAATAGAAGTTACATTTGATATTGATGCTAACGGAATTGTGAGTGTTTCTGCAAAAGACAAAGGAACTGGAAAAGAACAAAAAATTCAGATTCAAGCTTCAGGTGGCTTGACGGATGAAGAGATTCAAAAAATGGTAAAAGAAGCAGAAGCTAACAAAGAAGAAGATAAAAAGAAAAGAGAGACTATTGATGCAAGAAATCAAGCTGATAGTATTATTTTTTCTACAGAGAAAAGTTTAAAAGAACATGGTGATAAAGTAACAGAAGAAGATAGAAAAGCCATAGAGGCTGGAATTTCTGACTTGAAAAAGTCTCTCGAGAATACTGATACTGATACCGAGGAAGTTAAAAAGAAAACTCAGGATTTAATTCAAGTTTCTATGAAACTAGGTGAGGCGGTTTATAAAAGTCAACAGACGGACCCTACAGCTAAACCTGAAGATCAAGAAACTAAAAAAGAGAATAAAAATAAAGAAGATGTAGTTGATGCAGATTTTGAAGATGTAAAAGAAGACAAAGAAGACAAAGAAGACAAAGACGACAAAGAAAAAAGCGCCTAAGATATATTAAAAAAGGGAGTAACTTTTTGTGGCCAAGAGAGACTACTACGATATCTTAGGGGTAAATAAATCTGCTTCTAAAGACGAAATCAAAAAAGCATACCGTACAACAGCTTTCAAACATCACCCTGACAAAAACCCAGGCAATAAAGCTGCTGAAGAAAAATTTAAAGAAGCAAGTGAAGCTTATAGTGTTCTCTCCGATGATAGTAAAAAAATAAATTATGATCAGTTTGGTCACACAGCCTTTGAAGGTGGTGGTGGTCAAGGTGGTGGTGGTTTTGATACATCTTCTTTCTCTGATATTTTTGAAGATTTCTTTGGAGATTTTTCAGACGGATCTAGAGGATCAAGTAGAAGAGGGTCAGGCGCTAGAGGTAATGACTTAAGATATGATCTAAGTATAAATTTAGAAGAAGCATATAAGGGTTTAGAGAAAAAAATTAACTACACCACATATAAAAAATGTGGTGATTGTAGTGGCAGCGGAGCAGAACCAGGATCAAAGCCAATAAAATGTAGTTATTGTAAAGGTAATGGTAAGATTAGATCTAGTCAGGGGTTTTTTACTGTTCAACAAACCTGTCCTCAGTGTCATGGAAATGGAGAAACCATTGGTAAAGCATGTAAAAAATGTAGCGGTAATGGAAAAGTTCAAAGTGATGAGTCGGTTTCAGTAAAAATACCAAAAGGCGTAGATGATGGAACAAGGATAAGACTTACAGGTAAAGGAGAGGCTGGAACTAAAAGTGGTGGTAATGGAGATTTATACTTATTTATCTCCGTTCAAAATCATAGTCTTTTTAAAAGATCTGAAGAAAATTTATTCTTTGAATTACCTATAACATTTACAGATGCAGCATTAGGAGCAGTTATAGAGGTTCCATGTATTGACGGGAGTAAAGTGAAAGTGAAAATTCCAGCAGGAACTCAATATGGCAAACAGTTAAGACTAAAAGATAAAGGCATGCCCATTCTAAGAAGAAGTTCTTTGGGAGATTTATATATTAGAATTATTCCTGAGGTTCCTGTATCGTTATCTAAAAGGCAAAAAGAACTTTTGGAAGAATTTAAAGAAGTAGAAAAAACTAAACTAAGTCCATCTATAAAAAGTTTTTTTGAAAAAACTAAGAAATTTTGGAGTTCAAAATAATGAAAAAAATTAATTTAGTAATCTCAGGCTGCATGGGGAAAATGGGTCAACAGCTTATTAAATCTTCTAAAAAAGATAAAAATTTCAAATTGACAGCTCTTACAGAGAATATAACGATTAAAAAAAAAATAAATGGCATTAAACCAGATTTAAATAATGAACAAGCTTTCAGGAAAGCAGATGTAATAATAGATTTTACTGCCCCAAAGTGTACGTTAGAAATTCTTAAAATTGCATCTAAGATTAAGAAAAAAGTTGTTATTGGCACAACAGGCTTTTCTCAAAAACAAGAAGAGTTAATTAAAAAATATTCAAAAAAAATCACAATTCTAAAAGCAGGAAACATGAGTTTAGGCATTAATCTTCTTATGTATCTAACGGAAATAGCGTCTCAATCGTTAAATGACAATTTTTTAAGTAAAGTTTATGAAGCACACCATAAATATAAAAAAGATTTCCCCTCAGGTACGGCTTTAATGCTTGGCAAAGGGATAGCTAAAGGTAAAAATAAAGATCTTTATAAATTAATTGGAAAAAAGTTTTTAAATAAAAAATCTTTTCCTTACGGAAAAAAAATAAACTTTAGCTCATTAAGAAAAGGTAAAATAATTGGAAAACATGAAGTTAAGTTTTCTAGTGGAAAAGAAATAATTACTTTGAACCACGAAGCTTTTGACAGAGCTCTTTACTCGGAGGGTGCTTTAACTGCTGCTAAATGGTTAATAAATAAAAAACCAGGTTTATATTCAATGAGAAATGTTTTAAATTTCAAATAAATTTAAAACAATGAATGAAAATCAAAGAGCCAAAAAGATATTAAAAATATTAGAAAAAATTTATCCTACTACACCCATACCTCTAAAACATACTAGTAAGTTTACTTTATTAGTTTCTGTGCTTTTGTCTGCTCAGTGTACTGATCTTAACGTAAACAATGTAACCAAAAAAATATATCCTAAATTTAATAAACCTGAACATTTTGTTAAATTAGGAAGAAAGAAAATAGAAACTCTTATTAAAAGCATAGGTATTTTTAGGGTAAAAGCAAAAAGCATATATTTAATGTCAAAAAAATTAATAGCAAATCACAATGGAAGAGTCCCTAAAAGCTTTGAGGAATTAGAAAAATTACCAGGTGTTGGTCATAAAACTGCAAGTGTAGTTATGTCCCAAGGCTTCGGACAAGCAGCTTTTCCTGTTGATACACACATCCATAGATTGGCTCAAAGATGGGGATTAACTAACGGAAAGAATGTAGTACAAACTGAAAAAGATTTAAAAAGACTATTTCCCGAAAAATATTGGAATAAACTTCATCTTCAAATAATTTTTTATGGACGAGAATATTGTAAAGCCAGAGAATGTTATGGTATAAGTTGCAAAATTTGTAGCACTTGTTATCCGAGTAGAAAAAAACACTTTAAAACTATAAAAGCTTAAAAAAATTATGAAAATTTTAGGAATAGGAAATGCAATTGTAGATGTTATTTGTAAAGTTGAAGAGAAGTTTTTAATTAAAAACAATTTAACTAAAAGTACAATGAAGTTAGTAGATGAAAAAGAGTTTAAACAACTGTTGTCTAATTTAAAAATTGAAAAAACTATAGCCGGGGGGTCAGTTGCTAATTCTATAGTGGGACTAGCGCATCTTGGGAATCCGGTCTCTTTTATAGGAAAAGTTAATGAAGACAAATTAGGAAATGAATACGAGAAAAGCTTAATAGATGAAAAAGTTAAATATTGTTATAATAAAAAAATTGAAAGTACACCAACAGGTACTTGCTTAATCTTAATTACACCAGACTCTGAGAGAACAATGTGCACATTTCTTGGAATAGCAGGAAAAATTACTCCAAGCGATATTGATGAAAATTTTATTAAACAAAGTGAACTAGTTTTTTTAGAAGGATATTTGTGGGATGAAGGTGAACCAAAAGCGGCTTTTAATAAAGCTTTAACTCTTGCCAACAAATCAGCTATGTCCTTATCTGATAAATTTTGCGTAGATAGACACAAAAAAAGTTTTTATGATTTAGTTAAAAATAAATTGGATATTATATTTGCTAACGAAAAAGAAATAATGGAACTAATAGATGCAAATACATTTGATAAAGTAATTGAATTTGGAAAAGATTTAAATAAAACATTAATAATAACAAGATCAGACAAAGGAAGTATTGCAATTAAAGGTTCTGAAATTGTAGAATGCGAAGGTCAAAAAGATCTTAAAATAATAGATTTAACTGGAGCAGGAGATTTATTTGCTGCAGGTTTTTTACATGGATACATCAATACAATGTCAACTAAAGAGAGTTTGCAAAAAGGAACGGAGATGGCATCAAAAATAATTCAAAAAATTGGTGCACGATTGAATTAGTAATAATAAAGCTGTTAGTTTTTTTTTACTTTTATTCTTTTAAAACTCCCTTTACCTTTTTTTGATTTAACTACACGATTTCTATACTTCTTAGAAAACAGGTCGATTGCTATTTTATTTCTCTTTTTCAGACTGAATAACCAGCTTTAAAATTAATAATAAAATTTTCATCATTAAATTTACTTAAAATTTTTTTTCTAAGTCTATGAATGTGTGTTTCTATAGTGTGTGTATCTGCATCCTCTGAATATTTCCAAATTTTTTTTAAAAGACTATTTTTAGATACTGGTTTTTTTTCATTAAATAATAATTCAATTAGCTGTATCTCTCTCTCAGTGATAGTGACTGACAACTTACCTTTTATTAATTTTTTCTCATTTTTATCTATTATGTATTCTTTAATTTTGATTGAGGAATTTTGATTAAACTTTTTAGAAGTAATAAGATTTACAATCCTGCTATTAAAATCTAATAGCATTAAAGGGAATGTAATTTTGTCTGTATAATTAGATTTTTTTATGAATGCTTTGTTTTCAATTAGTAAAATAGGTTTATTACTTACACTATTTATTAAGGTTAAATTTCTATTATTAGTATAAACCTCACTATCTATCAAAAGAGCGTTCGCATTAGAAATTGTATAGTTAAATAAAGTATCATCATTAAAAAAAACTAATGAAAAATCTAAATATTCTTTAATTTCAATTAAAGAATTATTAAAGTTTTGTGTTCCAAAAACAAGTAATGTATTTTTCATAGTAGTATGAATATAGATTTAAAAAATAAATTTTTATACTTTGATAAGTATAAGATAAAATGCGCTATAGGTAAAAGAGGAATTACCAAGAAAAAATTAGAAGGTGACAACAAAACACCAGCTGGAGTCTTTAAATTTAGGACTATATTCTTCAGAAAAGACAGAATATCAACTATCAAAACTAGCCTGCAAAAAATTACCATAAAAAAAAATATGGGTTGGTGTGACGATTCAAATTCTAAGTTTTACAACAAATTAATTAAATTTCCATTTAATTTTAGGGCAGAAAAACTTTGGTTAAATAAAAATATATACGATGTAGTAATAATAATTAATTATAATATGTACCCGATAGTTAAGCGAAAAGGCAGTGCCATTTTTTTACATATTGCAAAAAAAAATTATCTACCGACTAGAGGATGTATTGCTATTTCTAAAAAAGATATGAATTTATTAATCAATGCAATTGATATTAAAACGAAATTAAGAATATTTTAAACTCTACTTCCAAAGATAGAGCTGCCAATTCTTACAAAAGTAGTTTCATACTTTAGTGCTACTTGATAGTCTCCTGACATACCCATACTTAATTCTTTAAGACCTAAAGATTTATTTAGTTCCATAACGTTTTTGAAATAAATACTTTCATTTCCATCGTTAGGAGGTAACGCCATCAAACCAACTACGTTAATGTTTAATTCCTTAGTACAATAATAATAAAAATCATCAAGTAACTCTATTCCTATCCCTGATTTCTGTTTTTCTTTGCCAATATTAACCTGTATAAAATATTTCAGTTTTTTATTTGCTGCTTTCTCATGTTTTGCTAAAAAAATTGCTAGTTTTTGACTATCTAAAGAATGAATATAATCAAATAAATTAACAGCTTCTTTAGCCTTGTTTGACTGCAATTTACCAATCATGTGTAGTTTAATATCTGAATTTTTTTTTTTTATATTGTGCCATTTGGAGTGTGCTTCTTGAACTTTATTTTCACCAAAGTGAACTTGTCCATGCTCAACAAGCGGTTTAATATGGTCATATGTAAAGGTTTTACTAACAGCTATAATCTTTACATTGCTATTATTAATTAGAGATTTTATATTTTCAAATCTTTGAACGATTAAATTCATACATGTTTATTATAAAGAGTAATTATTATTTATATATAGAAAATACTAGAAATATAGATCTTAATTTTATAAAAAAAAATAAGAAAATTTCTTTTATATATAGAAACAATGGTATTCAGGAACCTATAAAAAAACTATGTAATTTTAAGCGCCAATGCCATGCAAGAGGTTTTAAATTATATATTGCAAATAATTTAAAGCTTTTAAAGAAATCAAAAGCTGATGGATTATATGTTTCCTCATTCGATAAAAAGATTTACTTAAATAAAAACATCGAATTAATAGGATCTGCTCACTCTTATGGTGAAATTAATGAAAAAATAAAACAAGGTTGTAAAACTATATTTTTATCTAGACTTTTTAAAACTTTCTATAAGGATAATAAGAAACATTTAGGTGTTGTCAAATTTAACTTGTTAACGAGCCACTATAGAATAACAATAATTCCTCTAGGGGGTATTAGAAGTGCCAACCTTAATAAACTTAAATTAGTGAATGGCAATGGTCTGGCTTTATTGTCTGAGATAAAAAAAAAGCCGGCTATTACTAGCCGGCTTTTTTAAGTTTAAATTACTAATAACTTAAAACGCAATAGCTAATGAAAGCATTGTAGTTTTTTCGTCATTATTTGTAGTATAGTCAGAGTTTTCGGCATCAGCAATTGCGATACCTAACGTAGCTCCACCTACAGTGTAAGCAGCTTGCATATGCTTAACTTTCATTTCTGTATCTACCGCAGCAGTTGTAACAGCTTGTCCTGCTATCTGAGCACCTACTGTTTGAGTAGATACTTCTTCAGAATAAGATAATGAAATTGCATCATTTAATGCAAATTGCACACCATATTGATTAGTGTCATAAGTTGTTGTTCCAACTACTGTAGTTGCAGTTTGCGTTGGCTGATAACCAGCTTTAGCAGCACCTAAAGTAAATGAACCAACTTTGTACTTAACAAATGCGCCTAGTGATGCGTCTTGGTATTTACTTACAGTTTTGTCTAGACCATGCGTTGTCATACCATCAAGACCCATCGTTAAACCTTCGATTGGATTTGCATCAATTCTAGCAGCATAAGCTTTTGTACCGACTGCTCTATTTTGAACTGCACCTTTATTTTTAGCTGAAGCACCCGCTGCGTCAGATAAATTTGGAGCATAAGCAACTTTAGCAGTTATTCCATAAGGAAGTAAATCTGCTGGTAAACTATAACCTAAGTTATTGTAAGAGTTCATAGTTGTACCCCACAAAACAGATGTTGGACCAGAATAATCTGAACCTACACCTAATGCGCCAATACCGTAGCCTAGTTTAGATGATATGTCGTTTTCTGAGATGTAAAAACCAAGTGTACCATAACTAGCAGTACTTAATTCTAATCTAGTATCATCGTTTACTCCGCCTGCATTGTCGTATTCAGTTTGCCATTTCCAAGCAATACCACTGTCTAATTCGCCATTAGCATTGAATTGTAGTTCGTTAGAAACCCCTAGTGCTTTTCCAGTTCCGCCTTCACCATTTAGTGAAGTAGTTGCAGTAACGCCACCTGTAACAGATAGCTCACCAGCAAATGCAGAAATGTTTAGAGAAGCAGCTGAAAGAATTACTAAGAATAGTTTAGTTATTTTTTTCATGTGTTTTCCTTTTCTTTATTTATCTTAATATTAATATTAATACTTGTTGCTCTTGTAACATTTTGAGCACTTATTTATTTTTTATCTTTAAATTTACTAGTTTTTATTCAAATGTGTGCTATTTATACAACATATAAATGTCTATTTTAACTAAGTTTATTGAATGTTAATTAAGAATTTGACGAAATATACTGTAAAAACTATAAAAAGTTAGTTTGCTTTAAGAATTTAAAATAATGAAAAATTACAAAACTACAAAACTTATAATTATACTCACTTTTTCATCCTTAATGCTTTTTTCATGTGGGTTGTACAAAAAAACTGATGCAAGAACTTCTCCGACTCAAGCTAAAGATAAAGCAAGGCAAAATATTAATGAAGGTAGAGGAGCGTCTGTGGGTGGTCTTTTTAAAAATCGAAGCGGTGGAAACTTTGAGTTCACTAGCTCCAATCCTATGTGGCGTGCGTCACTAGAAATTTTAGATTTTTTGCCTTTGACTACTGTAGACTATTCAGGAGGAATAATTATAACGGACTGGTATAATGATTCTGAAAATTACAATGACTCTATAAAAATAACAGTTCGCTTTTTGTCAAATGAAATCAGAAGTGATAGTGTCAAAGTTATAGTTCATAATAAAATTTGTTCCTCTCAAAATAAATGTAAAGTTACTGAACAAAAATCTAAGATTTCAACAGAGTTAGTTTCTTCTATCCTAACAAAAGCTACGGTATTAGAGCGGTCATCCAAAAAAAATAGAAAATAATCAATCGATATAATAAAAAATGGAGAGAATTAATTTCCAACTAATTGAAAAAAAATGGCAAACCATTTTTGAAAAAAAAAAATTATATCGGTCAGAAAAAGATAAAAAATTTTACTGTCTAGAAATGTTTCCTTACCCATCTGGAAAAATACATATGGGACATGTTAGAAACTACACAATAGGCGATGTAATGGCCCGATTTAAATATTTGAACGGGTATAATGTTTTACACCCTATGGGTTGGGATTCCTTTGGTCTCCCAGCTGAAAATGCGGCAAGAGATAATAACTTGCATCCTAAAGAATGGACTAAAAAAAATATATCTCAAATGAAAAAGCAACTTAAAATGTTAGGCTTATCTATTGATTGGGATCTTGAAATATCAACTTGTGATGAAAGTTATTACAAGCATCAACAAAGATTGTTCATTGAACTTTTTAATAATGGGTATGTTTCAAGAAAAGAAAATTATGTAAATTGGGATCCGGCAGAACAAACTGTACTAGCTAATGAACAAGTGATTGACGGTAAAGGATGGCGTTCAGGGGTGGCAGTGGAGAGGAAAAAGTTATCTCAATGGGTTTTTAATATCACAAAGTTTGCGAATGAACTTTTAACTGACCTTGAACTACTAAAAGGGTGGCCTGATAAAGTTAAATTAATGCAAAAAAATTGGATTGGTAAATCTGTTGGTTGTGAAATTACTTTTGAAACTTTAGAAAAAGGAAAAAAAATTAAAATCTTTACTACCAGACCCGATACTATCTTTGGTGCTTCTTTTTTAGCAGTTTCAGTAGATCATCCTATATGTGAACAATTTATAACAGAGAATAAATTTATCGCATTTAAAGAAGAATGTTTAAAAGTCGGAACAACGGAAGAAGCTTTGGCTGTTGTTGAAAAGAGTGGCTATAATACTAATATGTTTGCAGAGCATCCTTTTATTCAAGGTAAAAAAATTCCAATATTTATTGCAAATTTTGTATTAATGGATTACGGAACGGGGGCTATCTTCGGATGTCCTGCTCACGATCAAAGAGATTTAGATTTTGCCAAAAAATATAAATTAGAAATCAAAGAAGTTGTTACCGAAAATAAAGATAAACCTAAAGATTTTTCCAAAATAGACGAAGCTTATACTTCTACTGGAATACTTATTAATTCTGATTTTTTAAATGGTTTAGATGTCGATTCAGCAAAAATAAAAGTTATGGAAATGATCGAAAAAAAAAAAATAGGTCAAAAGAAAATTTCGTTTAGATTAAAAGATTGGGGTATTTCTAGACAAAGATATTGGGGTTGCCCCATACCAATGGTTTATTTGGAAGATGGTAGTGTTGTACCTGTAGAAAATGAGGAGCTACCTATAAAATTACCTGAAGATGTAGATCTTAAGAAGAGCGGAAATCCACTTGCAAATCATATAAGCTGGAAAAATACTATTCATAAAAAAACTGGAAAACCGGCAGTTAGAGAAACTGACACGCTCGATACTTTTGTAGATTCTTCCTGGTATTTTATGAGATTTTGTTCAGCAAAAAATAAGAAAGAACCTTTTGGTGTTGATGATTTAAATTATTGGATGCCGGTTGACCAATATATTGGTGGTGTTGAGCATGCAATTTTACATTTGCTTTACTCAAGATTTTTTATGCGAGCAATTCAAAAAAATAACACTAAAATAGATACTATAGAGCCCTTTAAGGGTCTCTTTACTCAAGGAATGGTTTGTCACGAAACATATAAGGACACTAACAACAAATGGTTAAGTCCCGAAGAAATAGAAAAAAATGATAAAGGCGAATTTATAAAAATTATAGACAAAACTAAAGTCATGGTTGGGCCTTCTGAGTCAATGTCAAAGTCTAAAAAGAATGTGATTGATCCTGAAAACATGATTCAAGCTTACGGAGCTGATGCTGTTAGGTGGTTTATTCTATCTGACAGTCCACCAGAAAAAGACGTGCAATGGTCTAGCCAAGGCGTCAATGCTGCTTATAAATTTCTTCAAAAAATTTATAATTTAACCCATGTGATTATCAATCGTAAAGAAACCAGAAATACCAAGAATAAAGATTTTGAAATTAAATTTAATAACTATATAGTCAAGATAACGGATTTAATTAATAATTTTCAATTAAATGTTGTAGTTGCAAACGTTTATAGTATTTACAGTTTGTTTAATTCAGCTATCAATGAAGAAATAGATAGTGAATGTTTAAAGAAAAATTTTTCTAAACTCATTCAGATGATTATCCCTTTTGTTCCTCATATTGCTCATGAATGTTTAGAAAAACTAGAGATGGATGAAATTAATGTCTGGCCTAAGGTTGATAATAAATTAAGTTATGAAGAAAAAATAAAAATTGCCGTACAAATCAATGGAAAAACAAGAGAAATTATAGAGGTAAAAAAGGACTCGGATCAAAATAGTGTTATAAATGGAATTAAGAAAATTAAAAAAATTAATGATTGGTTAGAAAAAGGAACAATTCAAAGAACAATATTTGTCAAAAACAAAATAATTAATTATCTTATAAAATGATTAATATTAAAATTATATCTATATTAACTTTATCTTTAATACTAACATCTTGTGGATTTAAAAAACTTAATCAAAAAGATGGCGATGTAATTTATATTCAGAATATTAGTGTTGTTGGTGATCAAAGAATTGCTAACACTTTAAAGAACGATATTCGCATAATATCTAATAGTGGTGCACAAAATAAATACAATATTGAATTAAAAGTACAAAAAAATAAAACTATTAAAATTAAAAATAAGTCGGGTAAAATAACAAGATATAATTTAACTATAATAGCAGACTTACAGCTAATTGATGTTGGTGGAGAAAAAAAGTTACAAAAAACTTTTGCACGGAGTGGTAATTATCAAATAGCTAAGAGTCATTCAGATACTATAAATAATGAAAATAAAACAACAAAAAATATTGTTCAACAGCTATCAAGTGACATTATTAGTTATATAATTATGGTTGCAAGAAATTAGTGATACTAAAAAGCTACATTGTAGAACAAAATGTTGAGATTTTAAAAAAATATCAAGCTACTTTAATTTACGGGGAAAACAATGGGATTAAAGATGATATTAAAGATGTATTAAGAGATAAGAATAAAAGCGCAGAGATAATAATTTTATTTGAAGAAGAAATAATAAAGAATAAAAGTATCTTACATCATAACATAATTAATGAATCACTTTTCAATGAAAAGAAAATAATTTTTATACAAGAAGCATCAGATAAAATTAATAATGAAATTAGTGAATGTTTGGAAAAAGAAAACAAAAATATTCAAATTTATATATTTTCAGGAAACTTAGAGAAGAAATCAAAACTGAGAAATCTATTTGAAAAAAGTAACAACTTAGCAATTTTTCCTTGTTACAAAGATAATGATAGAACTTTGATTGCCTATATAAACAAAGAATTATATGGCTTTAAAGGCTTGTCAGGTGAGATAGTTAACTTGATAATTTCTAATTCAAATCTAGACAGAAGAGTAATTAAAAATGAACTCGTCAAAATAAAAGATTTTTTTCTAGAAAAAAAAATCAACAAAGAAGAAATTTTACAAATATTAAATGTTAAAAGTGATACAAGTTTTGATGAAATTAGAGATAATGCATTAAATGGTGAGAGAAAAAACGTTAACAAACTATTATCTGATACAGATTTTATAAATGAAAACGCTTTTTTTTATCTTAACAGTCTAAATTATAGAATTATGAGGCTACAAGAAATAATTAAAATTAGTGCTGATAAAAATACAAAATACGAAAAGACTTTAGAAAACTTAAGACCACCTATTTTTTGGAAAGATAAACCAATAGTTTCACAACAACTTAAAAAGTGGAACCTAATAGATCTTCAACAAATTGCTGCTCAGATTAATGAAACAGAAATTTTAATGAAAAAAAATTCATATCTAAGAAATGATATTATAGTTAAGAATCTTATTATAAGCCTTACGAATAAGGCTTGCTCTACTTCTTTCTAGTTAACAAATTGGATAACATTTCAAATTGGTCCGCATTGCTGAATTCAACTACTACTTTGCCTGAGCGATTCTTTTTAATAGTTATTTTTGTATTTAAACCTATGCTTTCCTCTATTCTTCTTTGAGCTAATAATAAATTAACATCAGTTTTTTTTTGTGGTTTTAATTTTTCATCTTCTTTTTCTTTTTCTCTTTTTACTAAATTTTCAATAGATCTAGCACTAAGTTTTTCCTTAATTATTGAATGTGCTAATTTAATAGCATTGAATCTTCCAACCAGTGGTCTTGCTTGCCCGGCGGTAAGCTTGCCTTCATCTATCAATTTAATTACATCGAAAGGCAAAGTCAAAAGTCTAAGTGTATTGCTAATATGACTTCTGCTTTTTCCCATAAATTCGGAAAGTTTTTCATGACCATACTTGAATTCTTTCATTAACCGATCATAACCTCTTGCTTCTTCAATAGAATTTAAGTCTTCTCTTTGAATGTTTTCTATAATTGCTAATTCTAGGGATTGTGTATCATTAAGCTTAAGTACAATTATAGGAACTTCGTGGAGCCCTGCTTTTTGGGCAGCTAACCACCTTCTCTCTCCTGCGATAATTTCGTACTCACCATCTATGCCTGGTCTAACTGCAATCGGTTGTATCAAACCATTTTTTTTAATTGATTGTGCCAATTCTTCTATTTTTTTTTCATCAAAAAATTTTCTAGGTTGAAATTTATTACTCGCCAAATTGCCTATGGAAACTAGTAAATATGAGCTATTAGGTGGTACTTTCGATGTGACTAAACGTTCTTCAGGTTGATCACCAAACAAAGACCTCAATCCTCTACCTAAGCCCTTGTTCAATTTTTTATCGGCCATTTAAATCTAATCCTTCCCTTTCTTGCTTAATAAATTCTTTTGCTAGATCTATGTATGATTTGCTTCCAAGACTTGATCTGTCATAAATAATACAAGGTACGCCATGTGACGGTGCCTCCGACAATCTTACATTTCTTGGTATGACAGTTTTGTAAACTTTTTCCTTAAAGTATTTTCTTGCTTCTTCATCTACTTGATTTGATAATTTATTTCTTTTATCAAACATGGTTAAAAGTATTCCTCTAATATTTAAACTTGGATTTAAACTTATTTTAATTCTCTCGATTGTTTTAACTAATTGTGAAATACCCTCCAGGGCAAAAAATTCTGTTTGTAGTGGAACTAAAAGTTCATCAGCAACAACTAAAGACATTACAGTTAGGAGACTTAGCGAAGGTGGGCAATCAATAAATATATTTTCATATTTAGAAAATAAATCCTTATTTTTCTCTAACATTTCTTTTAGTAAGAAGGCTCTTTTTGGATCGTTGGCAGTTTCAACTTCTAACCCAGATAAATTGACGTTTGAGGCAATAATATCAAGGTTTTTAACACAACTCGTTTGTATACAATATTTTGGGTCGTTTTGACCTATAATAATTTTATAAATATTTTTTTCTGTTTCATTGTTTGAAAGACCCAAACCTGTTGTAGCATTTCCTTGTGGGTCAAGATCTATAACTAATATTTTTTTTCCCAACTCAGAAAGTGCTGTTGCAAGATTGACTACTGTTGTTGTTTTTCCAACACCGCCTTTTTGATTTATTACAGAAATTATTTTTTTCATATTATTTTTTTATATCTATAATTAATATTTTAGAGTCTTTATCTGTAATACTTTTTTCTGTTTTATATTTAAGGTTTGTGAAAGGTTGAAGTTTGTTAATTTCATTTTCAGCATTTCTCCCTTTTAGTATAATAAGCTTATGATCAGTTTTTATAATTTCACGTGAAATTCTAATTATTTCTTTTAATTTTTTAAAAGCCCTAGAAATTACATAATCAGATTTAATAACTTCACTTTTATAATCACCAAATATATCAAAATTTATATTTAATTTTCTTCTTATATTATCTAGAAAATCACACTTAACAATAGATTTTTCATACAATTTCACGTGAAATTGTGGATTTTTGTTAAATATTGCTAATATTATACCGGGAAATCCAGCACCCGTTCCCATATCTGATAAAGATTTTTTACCATTAAAATCTATATATTTAACTAATTGTGCAGAATCTAAAATATGTCTGTTCCAGATATCACTTTCGGTAGATTTAGAGATTAGATTGTATCTTTTATTGAATTTTAAAAGCTCATCATGAAAGATCTGAAGATTTCTTATGCTTTCATTTGAAAAATTAAGAATACTGATAAGTTTTTTTTGTACTTCTTCTTTGTTCATTAAGCATATACTTTATATCTACTTTTCTTAATAAATCCTAAGAGAATAACTGCGGCTGCAGGAGTAACGCCATCTATTCTAAGTGCTTGTCCAAGTGTCTTAGGTTTTACTTTTTTTAGTTTAGATTTTACTTCATTTGATAGACCGCTAAAGGAATCATAGTCTATATCTGCTGGAATAAGAATAGATTCGTCTTTCTTAAACGACTCAATATCGTGGATTTGCTTTTTTAAATAGCTTGAATAATGGGCATCAATTTCAACTTGTTCATCAATAGTTTTATCATATTGGGGAATGTCAACCCATATTTTACGTAACATTGCAATGGTGACGTTCTTTAAAGCAAGGACTTCTGCACCTGATCTTTTTACGCCATCCATGGCAATTTTGATAGAATGTTTAGCAGCAGCATTAGGTGTAATTAGATTTGACTGCAAACTATTATAAACAATATTTAATTTTTTTTGTTTTTTTAAAAAAAGAATTTTTCTGTAGTTTTTTACTAAATTAATTTTTATACCTAATGGAGTTAGTCTTTGATCTGCATTGTCTGCACGAAGAGAGAGTCTATATTCAGCTCTTGATGTAAACATTCGATATGGCTCAGAAACACCTTTTGTAATAAGATCATCAATCATGACTCCTATGTAAGATTCGGATCTATCTAAAATTAATGGATCTTGATTTTTAACCTTAAGAGCTGCATTTACACCTGCTATTAATCCCTGAGCGGCAGCTTCTTCATAACCAGTTGTACCGTTAATCTGACCTGCTAAAAATAATGATTTAATTTTTTTTGTTTCGAGAGTTGCATCAAGCTCTCTAGGGTCAATATAATCATACTCAATTGCATAGCCCGCTCTAATCATCCTAATTTGCTCTAAACCTTTGATTTTCCTCAGTAATTTTAATTGTATTTCTTCTGGGAGCGAAGTTGATATACCATTTGGGTAAATAGTACTGTCATTTAATCCCTCAGGCTCAAGAAATATCTGGTGATGTTGTTTCTCCTTAAATTTCACAATCTTGTCTTCTATCGAAGGACAATATCTAGGTCCAACGCTTTTAATATTTCCTGAGTACATGGCACTCAAATGAATGTTATCACTTATAATTTTATGTACTTCATTATTAGTATGCGTAACTCCACATGAAATTTGTTTGTTATATAATTTATTAGTTAAAAAAGAAAAAAAATATGGGTTGTCATCTGCAGCTTGCATTTCAATACCATCATAGTTAATAGTGGAGCCATCTAACCGCGGAGGTGTTCCTGTTTTAAGTCTGCCAAGAGTAATATTATATTTACTTAACTGCTCGCTCAACCCAGTAGACGGTTTTTCATCAAATCTTCCGGCTGGTATCTGTTTTTGGCCTATATGTATTAATCCATTTAAAAATGTTCCTGTTGTTAATATTAATTGTTTACAAAAAACTTGTTTTTTGCTTTCACAGATAAAACCTATAACCTGATTTTTATTAAACAAAAACTTAGTGACTGGATCTGCTACTACAGTTAGGTTTTCGTAATTTAATAAAGTTTTTTGCATGAACTTTTTATAAAGAAACCTGTCGGATTGTGTCCGGGGGCCTCTTACAGCAGGCCCTCTACTTCTGTTTAATAATCTAAATTGAATTCCCGATTTATCAGCTACTTGCCCCATTACACCATCAAGAGCATCTATCTCTTTAACGAGATGACCTTTTCCTAGTCCTCCAATAGCTGGATTACATGACATTTCACCAATAGTTTCAATCTTATGGGTGAAAAGAGCAGTATTAACACTCATTCTAGCGGAAGCTGCTGCTGCTTCACAACCAGCATGTCCACCACCAATAACAACTACATCGTAACTCACATCTTTCATGAGTTAAATGTATCCCTATAATTTAAATTTACAAGATATTATTTTAATTATTTACCAATACAGAAATCTTTAAAAATTGATCCAAGAATTTCTTCGACATCAACTTTTCCTATTATATTACCAAGATGTCTAGTTGCTAATCTAAGATCCTCTGCAGCCATCTCTATATCTTTGTTTTGATCTTTTTTAAGAAAATTATCTATTTCTTTTAAACATGCTGTTAATTTTTCTCTATGTCTTTCTCGTGTAACTAAAATATTATCCGACGTTGTAAACTTATTACTTAGCTTGTCTTTTATATTATTAATTAACTCATCGATGTTTTTATTATCTTTTATTGAAATCAATATAGACTCTTTAAAATTGTGATTTTTTTTATTGTCAATATCAGATTTATTTAACACAATTATACTATTTTTATTTATTAAATTTTTTACCTTTGTGTCAATTTTTTTAGAAGAATTATCAATCAAAATTATATTGAGATCTGATTCTTTTGATTTGTTTATAGCTAATAAAATACCTTTTTTTTCTACTTCATTTTTTGAAACTCTTATTCCTGCTGTGTCAGCTAAAATAACTGGATATCCATCAATATTTAAATAAGTCTCAATAACATCTCTGGTTGTTCCTTCTTCATCGGATACTATCGCTACATCTCTTTTTGAAAGCAGATTAAGTAGTGAGGACTTACCTGCATTGACCTCTCCAACTATAGACACTCTAAAACCATCTCTAATTTTCTCACCGACTTTCTGATCTTCTAAGATTTTTTTAATATCGTCACGGACATCTTTGATTGATTTACTTAGCTCTTTTAAAACGGTGTCTGGTAGGTCATCCTCTGCAAAATCTATTTTTGCCTCAACATATGCTAACGATTTAATAAGTTTCTCTCTTAGTTTATTATAGTAGTTAGAAGCATTTCCCTGAACTAAGTGTATTGCTTGTTTTCTTTGTAATTCTGTTTCTGAGTGTATAAGGTCTCCTATACTTTCCGCTTCTACCAGATCGATCTTGTTATTTTGAAAGGCTACTTTAGTAAATTCACCTGGCTCTGCTAGTCTCGAATTCTCTTGTTCTGACAAAACTCTTAAAAGACATGCAATAACTGCGTTGCTTCCATGTATGTGAAATTCAGCTAGATCATCACCCGTAAAGCTATTAGGAGCAGGAAATAGTAATAATAGACCTTCGTCGATTAAACTATTGTCTAAAGGGTTGAGGAATTTGCAAAAATTTATTTTTTTTGGCTTTATGTCTTTTTTATTACAAATAAGTTTTACAATTTTGATCGTATCTTTACCAGACAATCTTATTATGGCTATCCCTGAAGGGCCTCTACCTGATGACAGTGCGTAGATATTCATTTTAAAAAATCTTTAAATAATCTATATTTTTATATGTTTCAAATTAACTGGAAATTAAAAGCATTGCTATATAAAATTTTTTCAATTTTTAGACTTAAAAAAGTATTTTATTTTTTACAAAAATATATCACTAGAAGGTCGCAAATTGAAATTAAAGAGATAAATAAGCTTTGGATTTTTCACAGTGATTCCATTAAAAAAAACAATGTAAAAAATATTTTAGAGCTAGGTGCGGGCAAATCGCTTGAGCAAAATATTTATATTTCATACAAATTCAATAATTCAATCGAACAAACTGCGATAGATATAAATGAAATGATAGACTTTGATCTTGTGAATGAAGCAAGTCGACAAATATCAAATATCTTAGGTTTAAAGAACAAAGGGAAAATATACAATTTAGTGGATTTAAAAAAATTATATAAAATTGATTATAGGGCACCATTTAATTTGAAAGATCTAAAAAATGAATACGACATGTGTGTTTCGACAACAGCACTTGAGCACTTTCAGGTCTCCGATTTAAAAGAACACTTAAACGATATGAAAAATATTCTTATATCTGGCGGTTTAGTTTCTTCTGTAATTGATTACTCAGATCATTATAGCCATACAGACACTAAAATATCTAATTTAAATTATTTAAGATTTTCGAAAGACGAGTGGAAGAAATATAATAATTCATACCTTTTTCAGAACCGGCTAAGACACCAAGACTATAAGTATCTTTTTGAATCTAGTGGTTACAATATAATAGAAATCTTTTTAGGGGAACCGCAAGTACCTCCCGAAGTTATCTCAGACGAATTTGATATTAATAACAAAGATACGTTTGTTGGGTGGGCCTATTTTTTAATTAGAAAATAAAAGGTTAAGGTGTTTTGTTCATGGAGTCAAAAAAATCTGCATTATTTTTTGTATTTTTAAGTTTTGAAATTAAAAACTCAATTCCATCCATAGTACCCATAGGACTTATAATTCTTCTCAAAACATTCATCTTAGAAAGCTCGTCTTTGTGAAAAAGAAGTTCTTCTCTCCTTGTTCCAGATCTAGTAATATCAAGCGCGGGGTAAATACGTTTATCAGCAACTTTTCTATCTAGAATTAATTCACTGTTTCCTGTTCCTTTAAATTCTTCAAAAATTACCTCGTCCATTCTTGATCCTGTGTCTACGAGAGCAGTAGAAATAATAGTAAGTGAACCACCTTCTTCGATATTTCTCGCGGCACCAAAAAATCTTTTTGGTCTTTGTAGCGCGTTTGCATCAACGCCACCTGTTAATACTTTTCCAGAACTAGGAATAACAGCGTTATAAGCTCTACCTAGTCTTGTGATTGAATCTAATAAGATTACGACATCTTTTTTGTGCTCTACTAACCTTTTTGCTTTTTCGATAACCATTTCAGCTACGGCGACATGGCGTGATGCTGGTTCGTCAAATGTGGAACTAACTACTTCGCCTTTTACAGATCTTTGCATGTCAGTTACTTCTTCTGGCCTTTCATCTATTAATAACACCATTAGATAACACTCTGGGTGATTGGTTGTTATAGATTGAGCAATATTTTGTAAAATTATAGTTTTACCAGCACGAGGTGGCGACACTATTAAGGCTCTTTGACCCTTACCAATAGGACTAACGAGATCAATTAATCTTGCTGTGTTGTCTGGTTTCTTCTCTGCTTTATCTAATTCAATCTCTAAAGTTATTCGTTCGTTTGGATAAAGGGGGGTTAAGTTGTCGAAAGCAATTTTGTTTCTTCCTTTTTCAGGCTCTTCAAAATTAATTTTATTTACCTGGAGCAAAGCAAAGTATCTTTCCGCATCTTTAGGTGATCTGATTTCACCTTCAACTGTGTCTCCAGTTCTTAAGCCAAACCTCCTAATTTGACTTGGACTAACATATATATCATCTGGGCCTGGTAGGTAATTAGATTCAATAGCTCTTAAGAAACCAAATCCATCTGGTAAGAGTTCTAGAACCCCTTGGCCTGTAATTTGCTCATTTTTTTCCGCAAGTTTTTTTAGTATAGCGAAAAGAATCTCTTGCTTTCTTAATGTGCTTGGATTTTCAATACCAAGTTTTTCAGCTTGTGTAATAAGTTCCGCAGGATTTTGTTTTTTTAATTCTTGTAGGTTCATAGGATTGTTTGATTACTGAGGAGTGTTAGATAGATATAGTTGTTTTTAATAAGATTTCAAGTCTTATAATGGTTTAAAAACAACTATGAATATGATGCCTATTAAGATCAAAGTAGGGATTTCGTTTATTATTCTATAAAACTTGGAAGAATATCTACTATTATTTTGACTGAAACTTTTAAGACAATGAAGAAGAGAAAAGTGATAAAAAGTTAAGAGGACTACCATTGCTAATTTTAATTGTAGCCACAGCTGGCTTAAGTCTTCCATGCCTGTAGTATAAATCAACAAAACGCCAAACAGCCAGGATAAAATCATAGCCGGATTCATAATATAAAAAAAAAGTCTTTTTTCCATTAATTTAAAAGTTTCTTTCATTTTTTCATTATTTGTAGTTTGCGCGTGGTAAACAAACAGCCTTGGTAAATAAAGCAAGCCTGCCATCCAAGAGATTACAGAAATTAAATGAAGAGACTTAAATAAAAGATAGTAATTCATTTTATATATTTTGTAGTCTTGGACATTTTTTAAACTTCTCAAGACATCTTATAGATGATGTAAAACGGTCACCGTTACTAGCCACAAGAATGCTAGATTTTAAAGAATTAATAAATTCTTGGTTTACAGCAACTGTAGGCACGCGAATATAATCTTCAGATCCGTTTTCTACGGCTAGTTTTTTATATTCAATATCAAGCTCGACAAGCGTTTCTGAATGTTCAGAAACAAAAGCTACTGGAACAACAATTATAATTTTATTTTTTTTAGCCTCTTCTTTGATGATTGTCTCCGTAGATGGACCTATCCACTTTAAGGGTCCAACTCTACTTTGATAACTTAAAATATAATTTAAATTTTTTATCGATAATTTTCTAACAAGACAATCAACTGTACTCTCAACTTGCCACTGGTAAGGATCGCCTTGTTTAATTTTATTCTCTGGAAGACCATGTGCAGAAAAAATTACAGTTGTATTAGATAGTTTGTCTAGATTAACTTTTTCTTTGATTAGGTTAGAGTAAGATAAAATAAAATCTTTTTCAGTTGGATAGCAGCAAACAGTTTTTGTCTCAGTGTTTAAGTTTTCATTCTTACAGATCTCAAGCCACTCTTTAATAGATGAGCCAGAAGTAGCATTTGAATATTGAGGATAAAGAGGTAATAAAATAATTTGTTGTGGGTTAAATTCCTTAACTTTTTTAATTACGTTAACTGCTCTTGGATTCCAACAGCGCATTACGATAAAACATTTATATTCATCATTCTCTTGTTCTAAAATTTTTTCTATCGCGTCTGCTTGCTTTTGAGTTTCTTCTAAAATCGGAGATTTGCCACCCATTTCAGCGTATATAGCTTTTGCTATAGGAGTTCGTTTTTTAGAAATAAATTTAGCAAGGGGATATCTCAATATCCATGGCAGACTAATTATTGCTTTGTCATTGAACAAATTAAATAAAAAAGGTTGAACCGCGTTAAGACTGTCTGGCCCTCCTAGGTTAAATAATATGATAGCTTTTTTCATTTAAAATTATTAACTCTTTCCACAACTTTATGCAAAATTTCTGGGTTGGTTTCTGGCAACAAACCATGCCCTAGATTAAATATGTAGGGATGATCCTTAAAGATATTTAAATATCTGTCTACTTCTCTAAATATCTCATCTTCTTTTTTAAATAAAATACTTGGATTCATGCCGCCTTGTAAACATTGATTATTCAAATTATTTTTTGCCCAGACGGGATCTATTTCATAATCTAAACTCAAACAATTTGGTTTAACTATGTTAGCAAAATCTAAGTAATTTTTATTAATATTTCGTGGGAAACAAATAATAGGTATTTTTTTTTTTTTACAAAAATCTGCAATTTGTTTGTTGGGTTCAAAGCAGTATTCAACCAACTTTTCGTCTGGTATTAGTCCAGCCCAAGAATCAAACACTTGTACTGTGTCTGCACCTGCTTGGACTTGTTTGTCGATATGGATACATAAATATTCAATAATACTATTTAGTACTATTTTAATTTCAAATTCTGAATTTTTTAGTTTATTTATATCGATGTGATTTTTTCCTTTTTTTAATCCAAACATGTAAATAATCAGTGTCCACGGTGCGCCTACGAAAGATATTAAAGATTTTTTCTCATCTAAAATATGTTTTGTTTTTTTTATAGCTTCATATATTGGATTAAGTTTTTCAATAAAATTATTTTTATCATTGTTTAAAAAAACCTTTAAATTAAAAAATGATAAAATAGGACCTTCGTCTTTTATAAATTTTACTTTTTGACCAAGTGCAAACGGTATCATTAAGATGTCTGAAAAAATTATAGCAGCATCTAGATTAAATCTTTTTAAAGGTTGGAGTGTAATTTCTGAACTAAGCTTACTATTTAAACAAAGTTTTATAAAATCTAAATTATTAGATCTAATAGCTCTAAATTCAGGAAGATATCGACCTGCTTGTCTCATAAACCAAATAGGCACAAAAGTAGAATCTTTATTGAGTATACAGTTTGTTAATTTATTCATTAATATAATAATATATTTATAAGAGTATCATTTGATATAGGTCCTGTTGATTGATGAAATAAGTATTTATACATAATTTTCAACATTTTATCCCACCGACAAAGATAAAAAAAGCCTATTAAGTTACAAAAACCTTAGGTTGTTAAGAAATTGGCAAAAAATTATTCTTTATTATTAACAACTAATAAGATGTTGAAAACTACTTAACAAATATGGAAAAAAATTTTAATAAAAATTCTTAAATGTATAACAACAAGTTATAATAAGGTTATTAACAGATTTACCTATGGGGCATAAACAACAAATAAATCAAATTTCAGATTTTACAGGGATAAATTAGATAGACTTTTAAATATATCAAAATCTAAATTAAAAAAATACAATAAATGAAAATGAAAATAATTTTAGCATCTAAGAGTGAAGTAAGAAAAAAAATATTAATTAAAAATAATTTTGATTGTTCGGTAGTTCCCTCAAACGTTGATGAAGATCAAGTTAAGGATTCTTTATTAGCCGTTGGAGCAAACCCCACGCTAGTTTCAAAAAACCTAGCAGAATTAAAATCTACAAAAATTAGTAATAAATATCCTGATCAATTAGTTTTAGGGGCAGATAGCGTTATAAGCTTAAATAATCAATTAATTAACAAACCCAGAACAAGAGAAGAGGCTCTAGAAATTCTAAAGAAATTAAACGGGTCATTACATTATTTGATAACATCGGTTTGTATATCCAAAAATGGTGCAATGATTTGGAATTTTACTGATCAATCGGAATTAAAAATGAAAAGACTTTTAGATAAAGAACTTGATGAATATTTAAAAAAAATTAAAACAGAAACATTGTTAGATTACGGTGTTTACCAAATAGAAGCTGGTGGATTAGAGCTTTTTGAGTCCATCAAAGGAGACAGAGACTCCATCATGGGCTTGCCCATTAAACAAATAATAGATTATACTAAATTATTACCATGATAGAAAAAAAATATGGCATTATTGGAAAGCCATTATCGCATTCGTTATCACCATTACTTCATAATTTTTGGTTCAAAAAACACAACATTAAAGCAAAATACGAGCTGATAGAAACAGACGCTAATAAAATTGAAAATATCGTAAATAAAATTAAAAAAAAAGAACTACAAGGTGTTAACGTAACAACACCGTATAAACAGATAGTGATTCCCTTTTTAGACCTAATTATTAATGATGCAGAAGCAACATCTTCAGTAAACACTATATATTTAAATAGCGATAACAAGATTGTCGGAGAGAATACAGATGTTTATGGTTTTGATTATTCATTCATTAATAAATTAAAAGATAAAAATTTATTTAAAAAAAATATCTTGATACTTGGTGCTGGCGGTGTAACGCCTTCTATAATTCATGCATTAGCCAAAAAAAATGTAAAAAAAATATTTATCAGCAACAGAACAGTAAAAAAAGCCGAAAATATAAAAAAAAAATATCCACATATCAAAATTATTCTTTGGGAAAACATCGAGAACGAATCAGAAGACATGGATGTCATCATTAATGCCACCTCTCTAGGCACGAAAAATGGAAGTTCTTTTACTTTTCTAATCAAAAAATTCAAAGCAGAGCTAATTTATTATGACATTATCTACAATCCACTGAAAACCCCAATGTTAAAAAATTTTGACGAAAAAAAAATTAAGACTTTTAATGGCCTAGAGATGTTTCTTTACCAAGGGCAAAAATCTTTTTATTTATGGAACAGGATTAATCCAGCGGTAAACGAAGAACTAAAAAAAATAATAATATCTAATTTAAAATGAAAATCATAGGAATTACAGGATCAATAGCATCAGGAAAAACAACTGTTGCAAACTTAATGGCGGGCAAAAAATATCCACTGTTTAACGCTGATAAAATTGTATCAAACCTATATAAAAAAAGAAATTTTAATAATATTTTAATAAAAAAATTTAAATTGAACAATGAAAAGAAAATAAAGAATCAAATTAAACTAATCATAAAAAAAAATAAATACAATCTTTCTAAGTTAGAATCTATTGTTCATCCCTTTGTTCGAAAAGAAATGTTAAGTTTTTTAAAGAAAAAAAATAAGATATTGTTTCTAGAAATACCTTTGTTGATAGAAAGTAAATTAAATAGGTATTTTGACAAACTGGTCTTTATTGGAGCAAATAAAAGATTAAGGATCAAAAGGTATCTTAAAAAAAAAGGAGATAAAAAAACATTTAACTTGCTAGATAAAAGACAATTTTCCGCAGCCTTAAAAAAAAATATTTGTGATTATACAATCAACAACAGTTATTCTTTAGTAGTTTTAAGAAAAAATGTTAAAAATTTTATGAGAAATTATGAATGAAATCTTTCTAGATACAGAGACGACAGGATTGTCTGTTAATAACAGAGATAGAATTGTAGAAATTGCCTGCATTGAAACAAACGACTTAACGCCAACAAAAAGAATTTTTCATAAGATGATAAATCCCGAAAGAGATGTTCCAGGAGAAGCGTTTAAGATACACGGCTTTTCAACTGAATTTTTAAAAAATAAAGAAACTTTTGACAAAGTTGCCGATGAATTTCTAGAGTTTGTAAAAGACAAAAAAATTATAATACATAACGCATCGTTTGATCTAGGTTTTTTGAATTATCAACTAAAATTGATTAAGAAAAATGAAATTAAAAAAGATAATGTTATTGACAGTCTTGCAGTCGCAAGAAACAAGTTTCCTGGTTCATCTAATTCTTTAGACGCACTTTGTAGAAGATTTAATATAGATCTTTCTAGAAGAACCAAACACAATGCTTTATTAGATTGTGAGCTCTTGCGAGAAGTCTACATAAACTTGCTTGATGCAAAAGAACCAAAGCTTATTTTTTCAAACGAAAATATAGGAACAAATTCACTAAGTAGAAATAATAATAATAAAAATTATTGTAAAATAGTCGTTAAACCAACGGATGAAGAGATTGCGTTGCATAAAATCTTTTTAAAAAAAGAGTTAAAAAAAAATTATTATTGAATAGTTTTTTTTAGTAAAAGTTTTTTAAAATCAATACTTTCATCAATTTTAATTTTATTAAATCCCGATTTTTCAAACAATAAAATAAACAAGGCTCTTATTTCAGGATATACTTCATTAGGAACTTTAATTAAAATAATTTCTTCTAAAGATTTTTTATCTGTTGGTTCTCCATCAATTTCAACAATAGTAGAAAAAACTATTTTTGTATTTATTTTATCAAAGTCATCTGAATTAGGAATAAGCGATAGTGTTGTTTCAACTTCAATAATTTTATCTTTGAATTGATTGCTTTTAATATCAATATTGATTTTATAATCTGAAATATTTTTTTCTAATAAAAAAAAAATTTTAGGACTGGATATTTCAAATTTTAAATCTTTAATATATTTAGCAACTATCTTATAATTCATCTTTTTCTTTCTTTTCCTCAATTATTTCTGCATCTATGATATCTTCATTTTTTTGTGCGTTATTCTTATACTTATTTCTAAGCCAGAAATTTATTATTATTTTTCTTGTAAAAGGCAGAAGAAATAAGAATCCAATAGTATCTGAAATAAAACCAGGCGTAATAAGTAGAATAGCCGCCATAGCAATTGATGCTCCGGATAATATCTCATAAAAAGGGATTTTATTTTTATATAAATTTAACATTCCCGACCTAATAGTATTTAACCCTTCTATCTTGGCGTAATAAATTCCTACAATTGCAGTAAAAAAAATTATTAAAATTGTATTAAATGTTCCAATTTGTTGTCCAATTTTAATCATTACTGTAATTTCTAAAATTGGTAAGCCGATAATTAGTAATAAAAGTGAGTTCATTTGGTTCTTACAAAATTATATTATTAATGTATATTTATCAAATAATGAGTAACAATTTCGGCTTTATAGACATAATTTTACTGGCAATGATTGCCGGGTTTATTATTTTACGTTTAAGAAATATTTTAGGTAAAAAAACCGGCCATGAAGGCAAAACCACAAGTGTTTTTGATGAAAAAAACTATAATCAGTTTAAGGCTGAAATAAAAAATAAGCCTATCATAAAAGACAGTTTAGAGGATGATGAAAAAAAACAATTTTTAAAAGGAGCTGAAATTGCTTATGAAAGTATTTTGATTTCATTTGCTAAAGGAGAAAAAGAAAAACTCAAAAAACTTTTAACAAAAAATATTTTTAATAATTTTGAACAAGCAATAGACCACAGAAATAAAGAAAGTATAAAGTCTGAACTTACCTTTATTGGTTTTAAAGAATCTAAAGTTGAAAAGTTTGAAAAAACAAAGGATGAATTCTTATCCACAGTGAAGATTGTTTGTGAAATTATATCTGTTAAAAAAGACAAAAATGAAAATATTATAGAAGGTGATCCTGACAAAATTAAAACTGTAACTGATTATTGGAAATTCTCAAAAAATATTTCTAGTAAAAATCCAAATTGGTTCCTTTCTGAAATTATTAGTAAGTGAAAAAAAAAGAAGATATTTCTGACACAGAAAAAAAAATATGGGAGGAATATCTTAGAAATCCTAAAGACCTTTTTGATAAAGAACTAGAGAAAAAAAAACTATTCAATCGAGCCAAGAGACATCGTTTTGACTTACATGGTTTTACCTTGCTTGAAGCTAACAAAAAAGTTAGACAATTAATACTTAACTGCCAAGAAAATGATTGTAATGAAATTCTATTAATAACAGGCAAAGGTCTACATTCAAATACCGATCAGAATACATATGTATCAAAAGATTTGAGTAAATTAAAATTTGCTGTTCCTGAATATCTAAAAACACAAAAAGATTTGTTTGATAAAATAATTAGTATAGAGCCGGCACAAATGAAAGATGGTGGAGAAGGTGCTATTATTATTAAATTAAAAAAATTATAAAATAAATTTACTAAGATCCATATCTTTTGTTATATCACCAAGGTTTTTTTCAATATATGTTTTGTCAATTAAAACTTTTTCACCCGATCGATCTGAAGCTGTAAAGCTGATATCTTCTAAAACTTTTTCTAATAAAGTATGTAATCTTCTTGCTCCAATATTTTCAACCGATGCATTAACTTCAGAAGACATTTTTGCTAATAGATCAATACCATCGTTTGTAAATTCTAACTCCACATTTTCTGTTTTTAATAAAGCTACATATTGTTTTATTAAACTATTGTCTGGTTCTTTTAAAATTCTTTTATAATCTTCTTCTGTTAAAGCATTTAATTCTACTCTTATTGGTAAACGTCCTTGAAGTTCAGGCAACAAATCTGAAGGTTTTGCAAGTTGAAAAGCTCCAGAGGCAATAAATAAAATATGGTCTGTTTTGATAGGACCATGTTTTGTATTTACGGTCGTACCCTCAATTAAAGGTAACAAATCTCTCTGAACACCTTCTCTTGATACGTCACCACCTGTGCGATCGCCACGCGCTGAGATTTTATCAATCTCGTCTAAAAAGACTATACCATTGTTCTCAGTTGCTTTTTTAGCTTCACTTATAATTTTATCTTGCTCAATTAACTTGTCTGACTCTTGCGCGATTAAAATGTCGTGTGATTCTTTTACATTCATTTTCTTTTTCTTTACTTTTGAACCCATTGTTTTTCCAAGCATTTCAGAGACATTAATCATTCCAATATTAGCACCAGACATCCCTGGTATTTCAAATCCTTGCATGCCAGACGAGCTTTCATTTACTTCTATTTCAATTTTGTTGTTATCTAAATCTCCGCTTCTAAGTCTTTTTCTAAAACTTTCTTTAGTTGCTGCGCTTGCGTTCTTTCCTACTAAGGCATCTAAAACTTTTTCTTCCGCCAACAACTGAGCCTTAACGTAAACTTCTTTTCTCTTTTTCTCTTTTTCTAAGGCTATAGCTATTTCAATCAGGTCTCTAATAATTTGTTCCACATCTCTTCCAACATATCCAACCTCTGTAAATCTGGTTGCTTCAACTTTAATAAAAGGTGCTTCAGCTAATTTTGATAATCTTCTTGAGATTTCTGTTTTTCCGACACCTGTTGGCCCAATCATTAATATATTTTTTGGTAAAACTTCTTCTCGCATTTGTTCATCAAGAGCTTGTCTTCTCCATCTATTACGTAACGCGACTGCGACAGCTTTTTTTGCATTTTTCTGTCCAATAACATATCGGTCAAGCTCAGAAACAATTTCTCTTGGTGACAAAGCACTAACCATAGGGCTTTCTTTTTTTTCAGTTTCTTGAACTAAATTCAGAGTTGCAATTTTATTTATATCTTTCATAATTAAACTTTTTCTATTGTAATATTATTATTTGTAAAGACACAAATTTCCGAAGCTATTTTTATAGACTGCCGAGCAACCTCTTCTGCGGAAAGATCATTTTTAATTAAAACTTTTGCTGCAGCCAAAGCAAAGTTGCCACCTGAACCTATCGCAATTATATTGTCTTCTGGTTCCAACACGTCACCCGTTCCTGAGATAATAAAACTATTTTCTTTATCGGCAACTGCCATTAGAGCTTCTAGTCTCCTTAAATATTTGTCGGTTCTCCAGTCTTTTGCAAGTTCCACTGCTGCTCTTGGAAGATTGCCAGCATGCTTTTCAAGTTTAGCTTCCAACCTTTCAAATAAAGTTAATGCATCTGATGTTGACCCAGCAAAACCTGCTATGACACCACGTTTATCAATTTTTCTAACTTTTTTAGCATTACTCTTTAGTATAGTATTTCCAAGACTAACCTGCCCGTCACCAGCAACTACAGTCTCTTTATTCTTTCTTAGCAGAACAATAGTAGTTCCATGCCATTTTTCAGTAGTATTCATACCTTTTGTATGTGGCAACTAATTTGAATTGTTCAATAGACATCTTGCATTTATTGATAAAATCAAAATTTATCTATATATAAATGAAATAACTCTCTTTTATTTATGGGCAGAAAAGCAAAAATTTCCAGAAAGACCAAAGAAACAAGCATTGCTGTTGAAGTAAATATTGACGGTAAAGGTAAATATAAGATTGAAACAGGTATTGGTTTTTTAGATCATATGTTGGAACAACTTTCCAAGCACTCGCTAATAGACATCACAGTAAAAGCCAAAGGTGACACACACATAGACTTACACCACACAACCGAAGACACAGGTATAGCCATCGGAGAAGCCATTAGTAAAGCAGCAGGTAACCGCAAGGGTATAAAAAGATATGCTCATGCATTAATACCAATGGATGAAACATTAACACGTGTTGCTATAGATGTTTCTAATAGACCCTACTTAATTTGGAAAGTTGATCTAAAAGTTGAAAAATTGGGTGAGATGGATACTGAGTTGTTTAAGGAGTGGTTTCAAGCCTTTTCACAATCAGCCGGGATTACCTTACATATAGAAAATGTCTATGGAGAAAACAGTCATCACAAAATTGAATCTTGCTTTAAAGGTTTAGCAAGATCTTTAAAAGATGCCTTTGAAATAGATAAAAGAATTAAAAATTTTGTGCCATCTACTAAAGGCTCTTTATAAATTTGATGAACGTCACAATTGTTGACTACCAATCGGGAAACATAAGTTCTGTTATAAATTCTTTTAAACAAGTTGCGAAAGACAAAGTAAAGATAGAGATAACTTCAGATTTAAATAAAATAAAATCAAGTGACAAAATAATATTACCGGGACAAGGTTCATTTAAGAACTGTATAGACTCCTTGAATAGCATTAAAGGTATGCACGATACTCTTAAAGAATTTGCAATTACACATAAAAAACCAGTTCTCGGGATTTGTGTGGGTCTACAGATGTTTGGTGATGTTGGTTATGAAGAGTTAGAGACTAAAGGATTAGGTTGGATACCTGGAAAGGTAACTAAAATTGACAATCAAAATGGTAAATTTAAACTCCCTCATATTGGTTGGAACGAAATTGAAATAATAAAAGAAAGTAAAATATTTAAGAACATTGAAAATAAATCTCATGTGTATTTTGTACATAGTTATGAGTTTGTGCCCAACGATAAATCTGTAATTTCAGCAACAACGCATTATTCGTCAAAGATTGTTTGTTCTATTGAAAAAGAAAATTTGTTTGGAACTCAGTTTCACCCAGAAAAAAGTGATAAAACTGGACTAAAGATAATTGAAAATTTTTTAGATTTATAAATGAAAATATTACCAGCAATAGATATTAAAGATAAAAAATGTGTGAGATTAATTAAAGGTGATTTTGAAAATAAAACTGAATATGAAATTTCACCCCTTGCTCAAGCAGGAAAATATAAAGAACACGGTTTTATAAATTTACACATTGTTGATCTTGATGGCGCCTTAACTGGTAAGACAATTAATTTAAATATAATTCAAGAAATAGTAAGTAAATATGATTTAAAGGTTGAAGTAGGCGGAGGCGTACGAACACTTGATAGTATCAAAAAATATATTGATATAGGTGTAGATAAAATAATTTTAGGTAGTGCTGCAATAAGAAATAAAGAATTTTTAAAAGAAGCATGTTCAAAATATAAAAATAAAATTGCTTTAGGTTTAGATGCCAAAGCTGGAAATTTATCTGTCTCAGGATGGAAAGAAGATTTAAACATTAAAACCTTAGATTTTTTAAAAAATGTGAATGATTATGGTATAAGCAGATTGATTTATACAGATATTGATAGAGATGGAACTAAAAGTAGTCCTAATTTTGAAGACACAATAAAAATTGCAAATGTTTCAAGTTGTCCCGTCATTATTTCTGGGGGAGTTTCTTCAATGGAAGACATAAGAAAAGCAAAAGAGTTAAATAATAAAAACATTGAAGGCATTATAATTGGCAAAGCCATTTACGACGGAGATATTAAACTCGATGAGCTAGCAAAGGAAGTAAATGCTTAAGAATAGAATTATACCTTGTTTAGATGTAAAAAATGGAAGAGTTGTTAAGGGTATTAACTTCGTTGAATTGAAAGATGCAGGTGATCCAGTTGAACAAGCAAAAATTTATAGTGATGGAGGCGCAGATGAAATTTGCTTTTTAGATATCACTGCATCTAATGAGAGAAGAGAAACTATGATTAATATAGTAAAAAAAACCTCAAAAAACTGTTTTGTGCCGTTAACTGTTGGTGGTGGGATAAGAACCATTCAGAATATAACAGACCTTTTGTTAGCAGGCGCAGACAAAGTTTCAATAAATACTGCAGCGGTAAACGATATTAATTTAATTGTAGATGCTTCTAAAAAATTCGGTTCCCAATGTATTGTTGTTGGAATAGATGCAAAAAATAATTCAAAAAATAAATGGGAAGTCATTACTCATGGTGGCAGAAATAAAACTGGTATAGATGTAGTTGAATTTTCAAAAAAAGTTGAAAAAGCTGGAGCTGGAGAAATTTTATTGACCTCTATGGATAGAGATGGAACTAAATCAGGTTACGATCTTAATTTACTAAAAGTAGTTACAAAAAACACGAATATCCCAGTAATTGCCTCAGGTGGCGTTGGAATTCTTGACCATCTATATGATGGAATTACTACAGGTGGAGCCAGTGCAGTATTAGCTGCATCTATTTTTCATTATGGTGAACATAGTATTAAAGATGCTAAAGAATATTTGAATTCAAAAAAAGTACCTGTAAGATTATAAAATGTTTGAAAATTTAGAACAACTTATTAAAATAATAAGAGAGAGAAAAAATTCTTCCTCAGATCAATCTTATACTAACAAATTATTGAATGATAAAAATTTAGGTGTATCAAAAGTAAAAGAAGAAATAGGAGAACTAATTAAAGCTGTAGAAGAAAACTCAAACAAGACGCACGAAGCTGCGGATGTCATATACCATTTAATGGTTTATCTTGAATCAAATAACATCAAAATAGAAGATGTAATGGAAGAGTTAAAAAGAAGACAAAAATAAATGAGCTACGATAAGAACAATATATTTGCTAAAATTCTTAGAGGGGAAATACCCTGCAAGAAAGTTTATGAGAATAAATATGTGTTGTCATTTTATGATGTTAATCCTCAAAAAAAAATACACGTACTCGTCATTCCAAAAGGTGAATATGCTAATTTAGATGATTTTATCAATAAAGCTCTGGAAAAAGAAATAGTAGAATTTAATAAGGCAATCGTTCACATAGTTAAAATGCTAAAAATTTCAAATCAAGAAGGTGGTTATCGAGTGCTATGCAATACCGGGAAAGATGGAGGACAGGAGGTTCCCCATCTCCATTACCATATCTTCGGTGGTGAACAAATTGGAAAGATGGTCGTTTAATTTTATTGGATGCCTACAGTTCAAAGATTTTTTTTAGAATTAAAAAATAATAAAAAACCTAATCAATTAGTTATTTTTCCCAAAAATGTTAAAATTTTACTAGACACTGAAAAAAATATTAATATAAATAAATTTTTTTATAGGCAAGTTGGTAAAGATCATTTTTGGCGTGATAGGCTTTTATGGTCCGATAAAGAGTGGAGTAAATATATTAATAATAAAAGTTTAGAAACAGGAATTATGAAACTTGATGGTGAATTAATTGGCTTTTATGAACAAGAATTCCACACGAATAAAAATGAAATTGAATTGATACAGATGGGCATTTTAAAGGAACATCAATGTAAAAAATTTGGATCTTTCTTATTGAAACATATAATTTATGAAGGCTTTAATAAAAATGTTGAAAGAATATGGGTCCACACTTGTAGTTTAGATCACAAGCATGCTTTAGATAATTATTTATCAAAAGGATTTAGCATATTTAAAGAAGAGTCAATTAACTTTACTTTTTAATTCCTTTGAGGGATTTTAAAAAGATTATCATCAATTTTTGTATTTGTATTTTGAATTTTTAAAGAAAAATAAATTTCATTTTGAAATTCGTCCTGTATCTTCCAACCCATTAAATCATAATTTTCTTTTTCAAAAAAAACTGTAATTTTTTTTTTATTTTTGTCTAAATAAATTAAATCAATATTGTCATTTAATTCTAAATTTGATTTTCTAATCAAACTAATTAAACTATTTTTACTTAGAATTTTAAGAAACGGGGATTTTGAAATAGGATAAAAATAAATTTTATCATACCTTTTTTGCATAACTACTAATGTTTTATTATTAATTATAATTTCTTTTTTATTTTTATCTACGTAGCTGCATTTAAGTTTATTATTAAAAACTAAAATACATGATCCTGTTTCTATTTTATCTTGCGTGATTTGTTTAAAATTAAAAGTTAAATTATTAATTTCTAATAATTGATTTATAATTAATTGTTTCTCGCCTGCATGTAAATTTAAAGAATAGTTAAGTAGTAAAAAAAAAAACAAAAAAAATTTTAAAAACAAATTTACAAAACCTCTCTTTTACCTACATGATTTGCTTTACTAACAACTCCTTTTTCTTCCATCATGTCTATAATCCTAGCTGCTCTATTATAACCAATCTGTAATTTTCTTTGCAAAAAGCTCGTAGAAGCTTTTCCTTCAGTTTTAATAATATCTAAGGCTTGATTATAAAGATTATCAGTTTCATTAGTCGAAACATAATCTAAACTATCACTTTTTTCATTAATTGTAATTTCATCAATATAGTCTGGTTTCCCTTGCGCCCTTAAAACATTAGTAATTTTTTCAATTTCTTTTTCAGAAACGTACGGACCATGAATTCTAACTATTCTATTAGCTGAAGACATAAATAGCATATCTCCATTACCTAAAAGTTGTTCTGCACCTTGTTCCCCTAAGATCGTTCTACTATCTATCTTAGAACTTACTCTAAAAGATATTCTTGTGGGAAAATTTGCTTTAATGGTTCCTGTAATAACATCTACGCTAGGTCTTTGAGTGGCCATTATAATATGAATGCCCGCTGCTCTTGCCATTTGTGAAAGTTTTTGAATATAGTTTTCTATTTCTTTGCCAGCTACAAGCATTAAGTCTGACATCTCATCAACAACAACAACAATATAAGGCATTTTAAGTTTATGTTTTGAATTGTAACCATCAATGTTTCTTACACCGTCTTTGCTCATTAATTTATAACGACTATTCATTTCTCTAACTGTCCAGCCCAGAGCGGACGCTGCTTTTTTAGAGTCGGTAATAACAGGACTTAATAAATGTGGAATTCCTTCATAAGCGGAAAGCTCTAACATTTTTGGATCGATTAAAATAAATTTACATAAATCAGGGCTTAGTCTGTAAAGAAGAGAAACAATGATTGTATTAATGCAAACAGATTTTCCTGAACCAGTTGTGCCAGCTATTAAAAGATGAGGCATAGATGTTAGATCTCCAATGATAGGCATGCCCGATATACTTTTCCCTATAGCTATTGGTAGTTTAATTTCTTTTTTATTAAATTTTTCATTTCCAATTATTTCTTTTAAATAAACACTTTCTCGAGATTCATTAGGAATTTCTATGCCAACAGTATTTTTCCCAGGTATTGTAGAAACACGCGCAGATGTAGAGCTGGTATTTCGTGCAAGATCGTCAGATAAGTTAATAATTTTTGAGACCTTTACTCCAGGCGCAGGTTCAAATTCATATAAACTAACAACTGGGCCATTATTAATTTTTTTAATTTTACCATCAATACCAAAATCTAATAGTATTTTTTCTATAAATGAACTTTCAGGTCTATTTTTAGATAGATCTAGTAAATTAATTTTAGAAGGATTTTTTTTTAGGAAATCTAAAGAAGGAAGTTTAAAATTCTTAAAGTTGTCATTTTTAATAAATGATTCTTTTATATTAGGTGTTTTTTCAAAAGAAAAAGTTTGCTGATTTTTCTCAATTATTAAATTTTGATTATTCAAATCATCTGTTTGATTGATATTAATTTCTGATTGATTATCTATATTGATACTTTTTTTTAAAAAAATTTTTTGAATAGTTCTTAAAAAATATATAAAATTAATATTAGAAGATAGTACAAAAAAGATTAGACTTAAAAACGCAAGAATAAAAATTATATAATCATGTTTAATAAAAGGTAAAATATTTATAATTTTATTATATAAAATTTCACCAACAAATCCTGAATTTCCGTTATCAATCAACCAAAAAGAATCATTATAAGTTAAATAAATTAAGATGCTGGAAAATAAAATGTAAAGAAATAAGTAAAAAATTTTAAGTTTTATTTTTTTTATTTCTTTTTTAATTATTAAATTTAGACCCCAAGACATAATCGTTATTAAAACAAGGAATGAAGTTAGACCAAGACTTTGAAGCAGAAAATCTGCAACTATGCCCCCATAAACACCTAAAGAGTTGTTGGTTTTAATAACATCAGTTCCATATATAAGAGTAGGGTCACTTGGAGAATAAGTGTAAAAAGAAACAGTTAATAAAAGCGAGACAAAAATGAGACTTAATCCCATTAATTCAATGGTGCGTCTTTTTAAAAAATTAATAAAATTATTATAAATCATTATTTATTTAACGAATCATTTAGTTTACTTTGTATCATTTTTATTAAAATGATAAAATTTTATAAATATGGAAAAACAAAAAATTTGTATTATAGGAGATGGTTTAGCTGGCGTAACGGCAGCAATAATTTTGAGTAAAGAAAATATCCAAATTGATTTGTATAGTAACAAAAATAAAAATTTTTTTTTAGATAATAGAACAACGGCTATTTCGGAAAGTAATTATCAATTTATCAAAAAAAATATAAATTTGGGTACTCAAAATTTTTTTTGGTGGTGTAAAAAGATAAATTTATTTTTTGAAGATAAAAAAAAAATCACAAATTTTTTAAATTTTGATAAAAATAAAAATCTTATGTACATTTTTCAAAACAAAGATTTAAAAAAAAGATTAGATAAATTAATCTCTACGACAAATGAAGTTACTCTAAGAAAGAAAAAAGTTGAACATGTTAATACTGATGAAGGCTTTATAATATTTGGTAAAAAAAAAATATTCTATGATCTGATAATCTTAAGTATAGGAGGTCGCTCAGAATTATACTCTACGATAGATGAAGGTAGATCTATCGAAAAAAATTATGATGAATTAGCATTAACAACAATTATTAAACACAATGCCCAAATTAAAAACGCTAGCCAATTTTTCTTAAAAGAAGGTCCTCTTGCAATTTTGCCATTTAAAAAAAAAGCTTTTTCTACTGTGTGGAGTGTTAGTAGTAATTATTTTTTTATAAATAAAAAAAATATAAAAAAAATCTTAACTGAAAAGCTTAGAATTTTACTAAAAACAAAGAGTATTCAAAATATCAAAAAAATTCAGTCGTACCAAATTAATTTAAATTTAAAAACAAGGTACTTTAAAAAAAATGTTTTAATACTTGGTGATGGCCTTCACACGATTCATCCAATGGCCGGCCAAGGATTTAACCTAGTTTTAAGAGATATAAAAAAATTAAAAGAATTAATGTCAAAAACATTAAAACTCGGTCTATCTATCAAAGATAGTTTTATATTAAAAGATTTCTATAATTCACGGAAGCCAGAAAATAATTTATTTGGTCTTGGTGTTAATTTAACTAATATTTTTTTCAAAGATAATAAATACTTTTATCCAGTAAAAAGAGGAATACTTAATAACATTAATAGATTTAGTTTTATTAAAAAAATTAGTCAGTCTATATCTGACAGAGGAATTTTATCTTAACTATTGTAAAGTAATTTTATCAGTAGAATTTTCATGTAAATAAAATTCAATTATTTTAGAGAGTACTTCTGTTCTAGAATCAACGTGTATAGATTCTAAAATCATTTGTTTTTCTTCATTTGAAATAGGAGCAATCATTGCTAAAGTATTAATTTTCTGATCTTCATCTAATTTTTCGAATTCGGCCCAGTTTAACAGCAAACCATTTTTTTTAAAAAATATTTTAGTTCTTTCATATATCTCTTTAATTTTGAGTAAAACTATTGTTCTTTTTTTTTCTGGACTTTGATCTTCCAGAAATTTCTTATAAGAAACTTCAAATTCTCTATAAATTTTGCCATTCTTAACTTCTGCGTTTATTTCAAAACGACTCACGCCAATTAAATTTATAAGCATTCTGCCGTCTTTTGTTTTTTTATGTTCGATGATTTTACCAAGACATCCGACGGTATAAAGATTTGATGTATTTTTTCTCAACTGTATCATTCCAACATATTTATTTGATTTAATGCAATCATCCATTAAAGCTAAATATCTAGGTTCAAAAATGTTCAAAGGTAAGTTAGTTTTAGGAAAGAAAATAACTCCACTTAATGGAAAAATAGGAATAGTGTTAGGTAAATTTAATTTCATGATAATTAAAGTTATAATAGAAAAAAGAACTTAACAATAGTGACAATCTTGTTAAATTTATAAATATTAACCTACTTAAAATTAATGTATTGTTGAACGTATATTTTGCGGGCATAGCTCAGTGGTAGAGCGTCTCGTTGCCAACGAGAAGGTCGAGGGTTCGAGCCCCTTTGCCCGCTCCATTAATAATTTATGGATGAATTGTATAAAAAAAAATGTGTTGCTTGTGATGGCAGTACGCAACCTTTTGACATATCTGAAATACATAAATTTTTAAAAAAAGTTGATGGGTGGGATGTTAAAAATAATGATGAAAAAAATTATTATTTAGAAAAAGAATTTAAATTCAAAAACTTTATTAAAAGTCAAGAATTTGTAAATAAAGTTGGTTCAATAGCAGAGCTAGAAGGTCATCACCCAGATATTCATTTTGGTTGGGGTTATGCTAAAATTAAAATTTTTACTCACGCTATTAAAGGTTTATCCGAGAGTGATTTTATACTGGCCGCTAAAGTAGATAAGATTTAATTAGTGATTAAAGTGCCTGATATTAGTAAATACCATTTTTATTTTAGCTTTATTAGCTGCATTTATAACTTCTTGATCTCTAATAGATCCTCCAGGCTGAACGATAATTTTTACGCCAGCAGCGATCAATGACTTTAATCCGTCAGCAAAAGGAAAAAAAGCATCCGAAGCTGCTATTGAATTTTTAATTTTTTTAACTTGAAATTGCTTAGCCTTTCGCACGGCAATTTTGCAACTATCTAAACGACTTGGTTGTCCAGCACCGATACCAATAGTTGAAAATTTATTTGTCAGTACAATTGCATTTGACTTAACATATTTTGAAATATTAAATGCAAATTTAATTTCTTTTAATTCATTTAATGTTGGTTTATTTTTTGTGACAAACGTTAAATCTTTTTTGTTAAAAATAGATTTATCTTTTTCTTGTATTAAAAAAGACCCATCAAAGGTTTTAACAATTGTTTGACTTTTTTGTTTATATTTTGAAATATCAATAATTCTTAAA
>Ga0307986_10000037_pt1 | contig 82568 bp, 88 predicted proteins | sample EllFjometageno82_FD_203170 | JGI IMG/M metagenome (GOLD analysis project Ga0307986, IMG submission 203170) | Marine microbial communities from Ellis Fjord, Antarctic Ocean - #82 | ecosystem: Environmental > Aquatic > Marine > Unclassified | place: Southern Ocean | collected 2014-10-09 | reverse complement strand
GCGTTGAGTGGAAAGGTTTTGATGAGGTTGTTCATTGGATTCATGCTGCTGGTGGTAAAGCCCTTATTGCTCATCCCTTAAGATATAGAATGACAAATACTAAGATTAAAAAGTTGCTAATTGATTTTAAAGGGGTACTGGGCGATGGGCTAGAAGTTGTTACGGGTACAAGTACTGAAGAAGAGGTCAAATTGAGTAATCAATGGGCAAAAGACTATAATTTGCTAGCATCTTGTGGATCTGACTTTCATGGATGGCCAAATCAAAGAGTTCGGATAGGTAGTTTAAGAGATTTACCGGACCCTGAAAAGGCTGTTTGGAGATACCTCTAATGTCAGCTGTTATTAGTATTCACTCTGAAAACCCTCAGTCACGAATCATTAATCAGGTTATTGATGTTTTAGAAAGGGGAGGCGTTATAGCTTATCCAACAGATTCAGGTTACGCCTTGGGCTGCACCCTTGGAAATAAAAAAGCTATGGATCAAATTGTTAATATACGAAAGTTGAGTAAGCACCACCACTTTACTTTGATGCTAAAAGACTTGTCTCACGTTGGCGAATACGCAAAATTAAATAATGCAGGTTTTAGACTATTAAAAAAAATATTACCAGGCGCTTATACGTTTATTTTGGAAGGGTCAAAAGATATTCCTAATCGTTTACTCAATGGAAAAAGTAAAACTATTGGGATCCGAGTATCAAATAACCCTATAGTTCAAGCAATACTCGAAAATTTGACGGAGCCTATGATGAGTGTTTCATTAATAATCAAGGGCTATGAGTTTTATAATTGTAACGATGTTAAGGTTGCTCTTAATGGCTCGACCGATCTTATAATTGATGCAGGCCATTGCCCGCCAGAGCCTACTACTGTCATTGACTTGACAGGTGATGGAGTTGTAATTTTAAGAGAAGGCGCCGGTAGTATTGATTTTTTAAATTAATTCAACTTGTCTTTGCAATGTAATTACAATATAATTACATTATGGCAAAAATAATTAAAATAGGCAACTCACAGGGGATAAGGATTCCTAAGCCAATAATTGCGCTGGCTAATCTTGAAAACATTGAGTTAGATTTTGTTGTTTTGGACAGCGGATTACTAATTACTCCTGATAAGAAAGCACGTGTAGGGTGGAAAAATAACATTAAACAAGATCAGTTAACTGCCACTTGGGAATGGCGAAAAAACCAATGAAACGTTTTGATGTTTGGTTAGTCATGAAAAATCCTGAACATGGCAGGGTGGTTGATAATCTTGGCTTATGCGCCATTGTCACTCCTGATGAATTAAATGACTTGCCAAGCCTTATGGTTGCCCCAATGACGACTTCGAGTGAAGAACTTCCAAGTAGAGTTGAATGCCAATTTGAAGGCTCAAAAGGGTATATCATGGTTGACCAGATTAGATCTGTAGAAAAATTTTGCTTCATCAAGAAATTAGGCAAGCTTGAATTAGGTGTTCAGGTAAATCTATGTGACTGTCTTCAAGAGTTTTTTGCCCTCTAATTGGCCCATGAGTATAATAATCTTTATTTTTAATAAATCAATTTTGAAATGAAAACTGATGAAATAAGACAGAAATTTTTAAGCTACTTCGAGAGTCATGGCCACTCAATTCAGCAGAGCGCGTCTTTGGTGCCGCATAACGATAACACTTTGTTATTTGTTAATGCCGGAATGGTGCCCTTTAAAGACATTTTTACTGGAGCGACAAAAAGCTCATTCAATCGCGCGGTATCATCTCAAAGGTGCGTTAGGGCAGGTGGAAAGCACAATGATTTAGATAATGTTGGCTATACAGCTCGCCACCACACATTTTTTGAAATGCTTGGTAATTTTAGCTTTGGTGACTATTTTAAAAGTGAGGCGATTCGCTTTGCCTGGGACTTTTTAACAGTAGAGCTTGGACTCCCTAAAGATAAGCTTTGGGTTAGCGTCTTTGAGGATGATGATGAGGCAGCTGATATTTGGGTCAACGAGATAGGCTTCCCTAGAGAGAGAATTTCACGCTGCGGAGCTAAAGATAATTTTTGGCAGATGGGCGATACGGGTCCATGCGGTCCATGCAGTGAGATTTTTTATGACCATGGTGAGCATATACAGGGCGGCCCCCCAGGTACACCTGAGGAAGATGGTGACAGATTTATTGAGATTTGGAATTTGGTATTTATGCAGTTTAATCGCCAGCAAGACGGAGAATTGGTGCCCCTTAAGTCAACAGGCGTTGACACAGGAATGGGTCTTGAAAGATTAGCCGCTGTTTTACAACACGAAAATAATAACTATGATATTGATGTTTTTAAAGAGCTAACAAGTGCGATTGTAAATCTTATACCCAAGGCTCAAAAAATCCAAGCTAGCCATGCATCTGTTAGAGTAATAGCTGATCATATCCGCTCTACAGCATTTATGATTGTTGATGGCATCATTCCTTCTAACGAAGGCAGGGGCTACGTACTTCGAAGAATAATTCGAAGGGCGATAAGGCATGGCCATAAATTAGGAATTGAAGAAATATTTTTTTATAAACTCGCTTCATTCTTAGCAAGTCAAAATAAGAATGCCTATCCAGAATTGAGTGCTAATCAATCTCACGTTGAAAAAGTTCTCAAAAAGGAAGAAGACCGATTTATACAGACTTTAGACACGGGCATGGGAATTCTTGAGTCCGCAATCGAGGGAATTTCTGGAAAAGAAATAAGCGGAGTCGTGGCCTTCAAACTTTACGACACTTATGGTTTCCCAGTTGACTTAACGGCAGACGTAGCAAGAGAGCGAGGCCTTACTGTCGATATGGACGGCTTTGAGACTGAAATGACGCTCCAGAAAGAGCGTGCCCGTAAAGCGGGTGATTTTGATTCTAAAAAATCCACGATAACCATCGAAAATTCAACTGAGTTTTTGGGTTATGAGCAATTCAAAAATAGCGCAATTATTAGCGCTATTATTAAAGACAATAAATCTGTAGATTCTCTCAATGAGGGTGAAGAGGCCATTGTGGTTATCGATAAAAGTAGCTTCTATGGCGAATCGGGAGGTCAAAGCGGTGACCATGGAACTTTGTCAAAAAATGGTGCGCAATTTAAAGTTACTGATACTCAAAAGCAGGCTTCAAATGCATTTGAACATCATGGTATCCAAGTAAAAGGCGCGCTCCAAGTTGGAGACGCGGTTGAAGCATTAATTGATCAAGATAGACGCAAGAAAATCATGAATAATCACTCAGCAACGCATCTTTTACATGAAGCTTTAAGGCAGGTTCTTGGTGATCAAGTAAACCAAAAAGGCTCTCTGGTTGAATCTGAAAAGCTACGATTTGATTTCTCACATGATGAGGTCGTATCAAGAGCTAATTTAGACAAGGTTGAGGTGATAGTTAATGAGCAAATTTTAGGCAACACACAAGTGATAACTGAAGAGACTGACATCAAGACTGCCAAGAAGAAAGGCGCAATGGCTCTCTTTGGTGAAAAATATGGGGATATGGTTAGAGTTCTTTCAATGGGTGATGATAATTTTTCTGTTGAGCTTTGTGGGGGCACCCATGTTCAAAGGCTAGGAGATATTGGTAGGTTTAAAGTTATTTCTGAGAGCGGCATTGCTGCTGGAGTTAGAAGAATAGAGGCAGTTACAGGGATTGACGCTTATCAGCTTGATAAAAAAAATGAAAAGACTCTTAGTATGATTGCAAGTCTTACAAAATCAAGTAATTCGATGGCTTTAGACAAAGTAAAGCAGTTAATTAGTAATCAAAAAAACCTTGAGAAGCAGATAGCAGTTTTTCAGAAACAATTAGCAAGTGATCAAGGTGATTCACTTTTGTCCAAAGTTATAGAAATTAAAAGTGTTAAGATTTTAGCAACTGAAGTGAAAGGCATTCCTGCAAAAGATTTAAGAGATTTGGCAGATAAACTAAAAGATAAGCTTGGCTCAGCTATAGTTGTATTGGCAGTTGTTTCTGACAAAAAAGTGTCTCTTGTTGCAGCGGTTACAAAAAACCTGACGGATAAATACCAAGCGGGTAATATATTGAACCATGTTGCTACTCAGGTTGGTGGAAAGGGTGGCGGCCGAGCGGATATGGCACAAGGCGGCGGCACAGAGCCTGAAAAATTGTCAATGGCATTAAGTTCAATTAAAGATTTACTCTAAGCGGATTCATTAAGCCAAACATAATGCTAGATATAATTTTTTTATGATTTGGAAACAAATATCTTTTGAAGTTAAAAAATCTGAAATAGATCTTGTTTCAGAGGTCTTAATGGTCCTAGGAAGTCAATCTATAACCTACTCAGATGCCCAAGATGATGCAATTTATGAGCCTCCAGTTGGGCAAACACCTTTGTGGGATAACGTTAAAGTAAATGCTTTATTTTCTTCAGAGGTAAATCAAAAATCTATTGAAACTTCTATTTCAGACATCTGTAATATTGTTGTTACAGATACTGTAACGCTTAAAGATAGAGTTTGGGAAGAGGAGTGTCAAAAAGATTTTCCTTCAATGCGGTTTGGTAAGAGACTTTGGGTTTGCCCTTCATGGGATGCTGAATCTATCCTTTCAAATGACTCTATTGTAATTCATATGGATCCGGGGCTGGCTTTTGGAACTGGAACCCATCAAACAACCAGTCTATGCCTCGAATACTTAGATTCAAATCCACCAAAAAACCTTCGTGTTATTGATTTTGGTTGTGGTACTGGAATATTGGCAATAGCAGCTGCAAAGTTTGGCGCTAAAAGTGTTATCGCTATTGATAATGACCCTCAAGCGGTACTTTCAAGCAAAGAGAATGTAGCTAAAAATAAGTGTGAAAATACAATTACAACAATTCATTTAATCGACCAGGAGAGTGATAATAAATGTGATTTATTGATAGCAAATATTTTGGCCAATCCATTGGTTGAGTTGGAGCCATTATTTTCAGATTTAGTTCATACTAAGGGAATGCTTCTTCTGTCTGGAATTTTAAAAGAACAAGTTGATAGGGTGGTTAAATGCTATTCAATCAATTTTTCTAATATTGAAGTTGCCAATAAGGGTGAATGGTTTAGAATTTCTGGAAAAAGAAAATAAAAACCATCGTTAAATTTATCACCTCTGCCTAGCCGCCACCAACTGCATTAATCACTTCAACCTTGTCTAGGTCTTTAAGTGGGAAAGAAGAATGATTAGATTTTGGAATAATTAACTCGTTAATTTCAATAGCAATTCGCTGATTTTGATAACCTAGATGAACAATTAGATCTTCAATATTTGAATCTTCAGGGAGTGATATTTTTTTACTGTTTACTAAAATTTCCACAAATGCATTAAGTTGTTATAGGCAAGCTAATTATAACATTGGATTACAAAATTCAGGATAAGTTAAGCTTAAACACATGGTAAAATTTGCGAAGTTTTTTGACCCCTATTAGGAGTAAAGTTTTGCCTCAAACTGCCATATTAGCTCTCGAAGATGGTACTGTTTTCTGGGGAGAATCTATTGGATCTATTGGCGAAACAGTTGGCGAGGTGGTCTTTAATACTGCAATGACGGGGTATCAAGAAATACTAACTGACCCATCTTACAATCAGCAAATCGTTGCACTCACTTATCCTCATATCGGCAATACTGGAATAAATATAGTTGATGAAGAATCATCAAGCGTTTATGCCTCTGGATTAATTATTAGAAACTTACCACTTGCTTATAGCAATTGGCGCTCTGAGGTGAGTCTTGATAACTACCTATCGAGTAATAATATAGTTGCAATTTCAAACATTGATACAAGGGCTTTGACTCGCCATCTAAGAACACATGGCGCCCTTAAAGGCTGCATAATGACCTCTAATAAAATAGATTCGAATAAGGCCATTCAAAAAGCAAAAGATTTTTCTGGTCTTAAAAATATGGATTTGGCTCAAGTAGTATCCACTCCTAAAACTTACTCCTTTAATCAAGGATCTTTCAACATAAAAAATTCTACTTTTAACAAGACATCTTCAAAATTTAAAGTTGCAGTCTATGATTATGGAGTCAAGAAAAATATTTTGAGAATGTTGGTTGATAGAGGTTGTGAACTTACTGTCTTTAATGCAAAGGCTCCTCTTGAGGACTTACTAGCAATAAACCCTGATGGTGTTTTTCTTTCAAATGGCCCTGGAGATCCTGAGCCATGCGATTATGCGATTGCAAGTATTAAGAAACTATTAGAAAAAAATGTTCCAATTTTTGGAATTTGCCTTGGTCACCAGCTCTTATCAATTGCTTCTGGCGCTAAAACAGAGAAAATGAAATTTGGTCATCATGGCGCAAACCACCCAGTCCAAGACCTTAAATCAAAAAAAGTGATGATTACCTCTCAAAACCATGGCTTTGCGGTTTCAGAAGAGGGCATTCCAGATAATATTGAAGTAAGCCATAGGTCACTTTTTGATAAAAGCATTCAAGGCATAAGGGTAAAGAACAAACCTGCCTATAGCTTTCAAGGTCATCCTGAAGCCTCGCCTGGACCTCATGACGTAAGTTATCTGTTCGATGAATTTATAGGGCTCATGTCAAAATGAAATTAAATCTCACATTTAAATAAACATGCCAAAAAGACACGACATTAAAAGTATTTTAATTATTGGAGCAGGGCCAATTGTTATTGGACAAGCTTGTGAGTTTGACTACTCTGGCGCACAAGCATGTAAGGCTCTTCGAGAAGAAGGATATCGAGTAATTTTGGTAAATTCAAATCCTGCAACCATTATGACCGACCCTAAAATGGCTGACGCAACTTATATTGAGCCAATCGAGTGGAGGACAGTTGAAAAAATTATTGAAAAAGAAAAGCCTGATGCCTTGCTTCCAACTATGGGGGGGCAGACAGCACTTAATTGCGCGTTAGATCTGGATCGTCATGGCGTATTAGAAAAGCATAATGTTGAGATGATTGGTGCAAATAAAGAGGCCATTGATAAGGCAGAAGATAGAGAATTATTTCGCCAAGCCATGTTAAAAATTGGCCTTGATATGCCAAAGGCAGCCATTGCGCATTCTATTGATGAAGCTCTTAAGGTTCAAGAGCAAGTCGGCTATCCAACCATTATTAGGCCGTCATTTACAATGGGCGGCTCTGGTGGCGGAATTGCTTATAATAAAGAGCAATTTATAGAAATATGTCAGCGAGGACTTGATTTGTCACCCACTAATGAGCTCTTAATTGAAGAATCAATTTTAGGTTGGAAAGAGTTTGAAATGGAGGTTGTTAGAGATAGTAAGGATAACTGTATTATCATTTGTGCTATTGAGAATTTTGACCCAATGGGAATCCATACAGGTGACTCAATAACGGTTGCTCCAGCTCAAACTTTGACCGATAAAGAATATCAAGTAATGCGAAACGCTTCACTCATGGTTCTTAGGGAAATTGGAGTCGACACTGGAGGCTCTAATGTTCAATTTGCTGTCAATCCTGAGAATGGAAGATTAACGATCATTGAGATGAATCCGAGAGTTTCTAGATCATCCGCGCTTGCATCAAAGGCAACTGGATTTCCTATTGCAAAAGTAGCGGCTAAATTAGCAGTTGGGTACACGTTGGATGAATTAGATAATGATATTACAGGCGGTAAGACGCCTGCATCATTTGAGCCATCTATTGATTATGTTGTTACAAAAATCCCAAGATTTGCTTTTGAAAAATTTCCTCAAGCCGATGACCGACTTACAACTCAAATGAAGTCTGTAGGCGAGGTGATGGCAATGGGTTCAACTTTTCAGGAGTCATTTCAAAAAGCCATTAGAGGTCTTGAAACAGACAAATCAGGTCTAGACCCAATTGTAGATATTACTGCAGAAGATGCTAAAGGAAAAATTAGGAGCGAGCTTTTATCTGCTGGTGCAGATAGAATATTCTACTTAGCTGATGCATTCAGGATGGGCATGAGTTTACAAGAAGCTTTTGATCTTTCGAAAATTGACCCTTGGTTTTTAACTCAAGTTGAAGATCTCGTTCTTTCAGAAAAAAGAATCGAAGGCTCTGATCTAGGCAAAATTAACGCTGAAACAATTTACAAATTAAAGCAAAAAGGTTTTTCGGATAAGCGATTATCGGAGCTTCTAAATTGCACTGAAGATGCTTTTAGAGATAAAAGAATATCTTTAGATATTAAGCCAGTTTTTAAGAGAGTAGATAGCTGTGCTGCAGAGTTTGATACACAAACAGCCTATCTGTATTCAACCTATCAGTCTGAGTGTGAAGCAAAACCCACAAGCAATAAAAAGATTATGATTTTAGGCGGTGGTCCAAATAGAATTGGACAAGGAATAGAGTTTGATTATTGCTGTGTTCATGCCTCCCTAGCTCTCCAAAAAGATGGATTTGAAACTATTATGGTTAACTGTAATCCAGAAACAGTTTCTACAGATTATGATGTATCGGATAGGTTGTATTTTGAGCCACTAACACTTGAAGACGTTTTAGCAGTAATTGACGTTGAAAAGCCTGAGGGAATTATTGTTCATTATGGTGGACAAACGCCGCTCAAGCTTGCTGCAGCACTCGAAAAAAGCGGAGCAAAAATTATAGGCACGAGCCCAGACTCGATTGATCTTGCTGAAGATAGAGAGCGCTTTCAAAAAATGATTCAAAAACTTAACCTTAAGCAACCTGTAAATGGTACCGCTCGATCGCAAGAAGAGGCGGTTAAGATTGCAGATTCTATTGGATTTCCTTTGGTTGTAAGACCCTCATATGTTCTAGGTGGTCGCGCAATGGAAATCGTTTATAACAAGGAAAATTTAGAGCGTTACATGAAAACAGCCGTTCAGGTTTCTAACGACTCTCCTGTATTGTTAGATTCATTTTTAGATCATGCAATTGAAGTTGATATTGATGTAATAAGTGATGGTAAAGACATCGTTATTGGCGGAATTATGGAGCATATCGAGCAGGCAGGAATTCATTCTGGAGATTCTGCGTGTTCATTGCCGCCTCACTCGCTTCCTGGAGACGTTCTTAATGAGATGAGAAGGCAAGTTAAGTTAATGGCTAAGGAGCTTAATGTAATTGGCTTAATGAATACGCAACTTGCATATCAAGATGGTGAAATCTATGTAATTGAAGTAAACCCAAGGGCCTCTAGAACGGTTCCATTCGTCTCTAAAGCAACTGGCGCTCCAATCGCTAATATTGCGGCGCGTGTCATGGCCGGGGTATCCTTAGAAGAGCAAAACTTTACTGCGGAGATTATTCCTAAGCATTTCTCAGTCAAAGAGTCAGTTTTTCCATTCAATAAATTTCTAGGAGTTGATCCATTTTTAGGTCCAGAAATGAGATCAACTGGTGAAGTCATGGGAGTTGGTCCTGATTTTCCTTCAGCATTTGATAAGGCTCTCCTTGCTGCGGGGGATATAATTCCCACCTCTGGAAAAGTTTTAGTAAGTCTTCGGACTTTAGATAGAGGGAGGCTTGTGGAGTTAGGCCAAAGACTCACTAGTCATGGCTTTGAAATTGTTGCAACACGCACGAACCAAGAAATTCTCAAACAAGCTGGCCTTGAATGTACAATGGTTAATAAAGTTTCAGAGGGTTCGCCGCATATTGTTGATGCGATTAAAAATGATGAAATCAGTTTAATTATTAATTCAACTGAAGATACTCAGGGCCAAGAAGATGCTGCAGCGATTCGGTGCCAAGCATTAATTCATAAGGTTCCATGTACAACAACTGTTGCAGCTGCATTTGCTATGCTTGATGGACTAATGAGTCCTGATAAGCTAGTTGTTAGATCTTTACAATCTATACACAAATAATTTTTATGGATACAATACCTATAACCGTTAGTGGGGCAAAAGCTCTTGAAGTTGAGTTATTAAGACTTAAAGACCATGAGCGCCCAAGAATAGTGAGTGATATTGCTACGGCCAGGGAGCATGGTGACTTAAAAGAGAATGCTGAATATCACGCTGCTAAAGAAGAGCAAGGCTTCATTGAAGGAAGAATTCAAGACATTGAATCTAAATTATCTCGGTTACAAGTTATAGATGTTAAGCAACTCAACCAGGATGGTCGATGTGTTTTTGGAACGACCACTAAACTTTTAAATTTGTCAGATAACAGTGAAATCACTTATCAAATTGTTGGTGAGGATGAGGCAGATATTGAGTTTGGTAAAATTTCTTGTCATTCACCAATTGCTAAGGCCCTATTGGGCAATGAAGAGGGTGATGAGGTAACTGTTAAGGCACCTAAAGGTGACATCCTTTATGAAATTATAGAAGTTCTGTATACATAGTTTAATTCATCTTTTAGTTCTCTAGTTATTTCAGTTTTTTCCTCATATTATTTTTTCAATTCTGTGTAGAATTGTTCTATTCTTTTTTTTTAAATACAACTAATGGAGTTATAAAATGCCAGGCTTATTACCAAACATTGATCCTGATGGGCTCTTAGAATATTCAGTAGTCTATACGGATAGATCACTTAATCACATGTCTAATTCATTTCAAAGCGTAATGAATGACGTTTCTACATCACTTAAAAAGGTTTACAGCGCTGAAGCAGTTATTTTAGTTCCTGGCGGCGGAACTTACGCTATGGAGGCTGTAGCTCGACAATTTGCAACTGATAAAAGTTGCCTAGTTTTGAGAAATGGATGGTTTAGTTATCGCTGGTCACAAATTCTTGAAATGGGTGATATTCCTTCTGAGCAAGTAGTCTTAAAAGCTTGCAAAATTAGTGATGGATCTCAAGCTCCATTTGCTCCGGTTGACGTCAATGAAGTTGTAAACCAAATTAAAGATCAAAAGCCAGCTATGGTTTTTGCGCCTCATGTAGAAACATCAGCCGGAATTATTCTTCCTGATGACTATATTCGTAGTGTTGCAGAAGCGGTTCACTCAGTTGGTGGAATGTTTGTTTTGGACTGTATTGCTTCAGGCGCTATATGGGTTGATATGGAGAAACTTGGGGTTGATATTTTAGTGAGTGCACCTCAAAAAGGCTGGAGTGCATCGCCATCATTTGGAATGGTAATGCTTTCATCAAATGCCTCTAAAAAGATTCATAACACTAAAAGTACAAGCTATTCATGCGACCTACTTAAGTGGCTTCAAATTATGCAAGCGTATGAAAATGGAGGGCATGCCTATCATGCCACAATGCCTACAGATGCAATTAAGCACTTTCGAGATACCATTAATGAGACCGCTGAATTTGGTTTTGATAATGCACGTCAAAAGCAGCAAGAGCTTGGAGATAGAGTAAGGGGCCTACTTAGTAAATATAATTTTATTAGTGTAGCGGCTGATGGCTTTCTTGCCCCAGGAGTTGTTGTGAGCTATACCTCTGATAAAGAAATACACAATGGTGCAAAATTTAAAGATATGGGCATGCAAATTGCAGCTGGTGTTCCTCTTAAGTGTAATGAAGGAGATGATTACCAAACATTCAGACTTGGTTTATTTGGACTAGATAAGCTGAAAGATGTTGATGCTGCTGTGGGTAGGCTTGAGGTTGTCTTTAGACAATTAATGGAATAATTTTAAAAAAATGAAAATAGAAAATCTAAAAATAAATGATAAAGAACAATGGTGTAAACTTTATCAAGGCTATGCTGGCTTTTATAAAATGCCAATGAATGATGATATTCTTGATACAGTCTGGTCATGGATATTTGATGAAGAAAATAAGTTTTATGCTATTGGTGCCAAATCTTCTGAAGGAAATTTAGTTGGTTTTATGCATTTTAGAGAAATGCCATCTCCATTAAGAGGTTCATTAATTGGTTTTTTAGATGACTTATATGTTCATCCAGATTACAGGGGGTCTGGTGTGGTTCAGTCCTTATTTAGAGAGCTTAAATCACTTGCCCAAAAGAAAGATTGGCCATATGTTAGGTGGATTACTGCAAGTGATAATCATAGGGCGCGAGCAGTTTATGATAAGATTTCAGGAACAATCGATTTTGTAACTTATCAAATGCAGTCAAAATAGTTGCAAGGACTTATTTATGAAATTTGGTGAATTTGTAAATAATTTTTCAGAGCCCCCTCATCCAAGAGGCATCTCAATTGAAGGAAAATTGGTTAGCTTAAAACCTTTGGTTGCGAGCAAGTATTCTGAAGAGCTTTTTTTGTCTAATTCACTAGATAAAGACGGTATAAATTGGGCTTATCTTCCCTATGGACCCTTTAAAACTGAACTTGAATATCATAAATGGATAGAGTCATTTGAAAAAAATGACGACCCTGTTTTTTTTGCGATTATTAGTAAAAAACTCAATAAAGCAATTGGTATTGCAAGTTATTTAAGAATTAATCCAGCAGATGGTTTGATAGAAGTGGGACATATAAACTATTCTCCGCTTCTTCAAAGAACGACTGAAGCAACTGAAGCAATGTTTTTAATGATGAAGTGGGCATTTGATAATGGCTACAGAAGATATGAGTGGAAGTGCAATGCTCTTAATCTAAGGTCACGAAATTCTGCCCAAAGGCTAGGTTTTTCATATGAAGGTGTCTTTAGACAGATGGCTATTGTGAAGGGGCAGAATCGTGATACGGCTTGGTTTGCAATTATTGATAAGGAATGGGAAAAAGTTGAAGATTGTTTTAACCAGTTCCTATCTGATGGCAATTTTGATAAAGACGGGCTGCCGATGATCTCACTTTCAAATTTAACAAAACCCCTGCTATACAAATTAGACAATCTTGATTGCACTTAAACTTTAGTCTAGTGCTTTAGCCTCTTGGATGGTGTTTTTGATGCTGCGTCTTAAGCTGCGCATTTTGGATATGTGTGTAGAGTTGAGTGCTTGAAATATCGCTATGACCAAGCATTAATTGAACAGAGCGAAGGTCAGCTCCTTTTTGAACTAAGTGAGTAGCAAAGGCATGCCGTAGAGAGTGAGGCGAGAGTGGCTTACCTATTCCTGCTTTTGATGCATAATCTTTAATAATATAGAAGAAATTTTGCCGAGACATTGCTCTTCCTCTATTTGATAAAAAATAACTATCACTCTGGCCATTTTTTAAAAGGGTTGGTCTTGAGTTGAGTTCATATTTTGTTAAATAATCAATTGCAATTTCACCCATTGGGAGTAATCTTTCTTTATTTCCTTTCCCATGAATGCGTATAAATTCATCTTTTAGATTGATGTTATGGTAGCTTAAATTAATTAGTTCAGAAACGCGGAGTCCGCAAGAGTAGAGCAATTCGAGCATTGCTCGATCTCTTTGACCAATTAACGATTTACTACTAGGTGCCTCCAATAATCTCTCTACCTCTTGAACATTTAGAAAAACAGGTAATTTTTTTTCTAATTTTGGATAATCCAATTGTTCAGTTGGGTCAATTTTTAAATTATGTTTGTCAACTAAGTATTGGTAGAAAGAGTGAAGGCAGGTCAGCATTCTAGACTGCGTAGAGGCGCTTATGTTGGAATCTTTTCTATATGAAAAATAATCTTGAATCTGTTTTTTATCAACATCAATTAATGAATCTTCATTGAGCCACTTACTAAAAATTTTAAGGTCAGAGCGGTACGCACTTAAGGTGTTTTTACTGGCACCCGTTGTCAGCCAGTAGAAATCAATAAATTGGTCTATCAGATCATTATTCATTTGGGATTATTCTACTTGAGTATATTGTAAATGGGGCAAAAAAAATGCCAGTAAAACTGGCATTTAGAATTCAAATAAAATGATTATTTCTTTTTAAGTTTTTCTTTAATACGGGCGGCTTTACCTGTAAGTCCTCTCAGATAATAAAGTTTTGCTTGGCGAACTTTACCACTTCGTTTGACTGTTACGCTATCAATCATAGTGGAATGAGTTTGAAAAACTCTTTCAACTCCTTCACCATGAGATATTTTACGAACAGTAAACGCAGAGCTTATACCGCGGTTTTTTATTGCAATAACAACACCTTCAAAGGCCTGTAATCTCTCACGAGTTCCTTCACGGACCTTTACCTGAACCACTACAGTATCTCCTGAAGAAAATTCAGGAATGTCCGATCTTAGTTGCTCACTTTCAATTTGATCAATTAAATTCACGTTTCTACCTTTTAAGGGTTTCTGAAAAAGCCGTAATTATACATATTTTTTCTTTCCTACACAAGAAGCTAAAGGCTATTAAATAGATATTAATCATATTATTTTTTAAATGCTTTAACCATAATATGAGATAATCAAAATAATATTTTTAAAAAACAGATAATGGGTAAAGTAACGGGATTTTTAGAGCTAGATAGACAGGTTGAATCCTATCGCGAAGTAGAAATTCGTATTAAGGATTTTGGTGAGATCTTTTCTGGCACCCATAACTTAGATCTACTTCAGCAGCAAGGTTCCCGTTGTATGGATTGCGGAGTTCCATTCTGTCAGTCTTCAAGTGGATGTCCAATAGATAACTTGATTCCTGAATGGAATGATCTTGTTTACAATAATGAATGGAAAGAGGCATTAGAGAGATTAGAAAAGACAAATAACTTTCCTGAGTTTACAGGAAGAGTTTGCCCAGCTCCATGCGAAGGTTCATGTGTTCTTGGGCTAAACAATCCAGCAGTAACAATCAAAAACATTGAGTTAGCTATTGTTGATAAAGGTTTTGAAGAGGGCTGGATTAAGGCGAGACCTGTTCATTCTCGAATTGGTAAAAAAGTTGCCCTAGTTGGCTCTGGTCCAGCAGGTTTAGCGGCAGCTGATGAGCTAAATCAAATGGGCTACTCCGTAACTGTTTATGAGAGAAGTGACCGCATTGGTGGACTACTGATGTACGGCATTCCTAACATGAAGCTTGGAAAAGATGTTGTGGATCGCCGCGTAGATTTATTAAGACAAGAAGGTGTTGAGTTTGTTACTAATACCGATATTGGTAAGGATGTGTCAACGAAAGATTTGCAAAAATTATTTGATGCTGTTGTATTTACAACTGGCGCAACAAAGGCAAGGGACCTACCAGCTGAAAATCGAAATGCTGTTGGGATTTATCCTGCTATGGATTATTTGACTTCCAATACTAAAAGTCTTTTGGACAATGGTTATGCAGATAACAGTGAGCTTTCTGCTAAAGGCAAAAATGTCATTGTAATTGGTGGAGGCGATACAGGGACTGACTGTATAGGCACCTCGCTCAGACAGGGCGCTAAATCTATAACCAATTTTGAATTAATGAGTCAACCCCCAGAGGCCCGCTCTGAAAATAATCCTTGGCCAGAATGGCCAGTAATTTTTCGTGTTGATTACGGCCACGAAGAGTCTAATAAAGTTTTTGGTAAAGATCCAAGGTATTACCAGTTACTTACTAAGGCTTTCATTAAAGATAATGATGGATATGTGAGCGGAATTAAAACAGTTAATGTTGAACTTATAGATGGTAAATTAAATGAAATTGATGGAACTGAAAAAACTTGGGATGCTGAACTGGTTCTGCTTTCAATGGGTTTTCTTTCTCCAGAACACTATCTAAGTGAAGATGCAAATATTGATATTGATGAACGCGGAAATTATAAAGCTGAGCACGGTGAGTATACTACCTCTCAAAAAGGAATCTTCTCTGCTGGAGACTGCCGAAGAGGTCAATCACTTGTAGTTTGGGCAATCAATGAAGGTCGCGGCGTTGCAAATAGTGTAAATAATTTTCTAGTAAACTCTTAAAGGATTGAGAATAGTTATGGCTGAAATACTAGGCGCTGAAGTTGATGAAGAGGGTTACTTATTAAATGTTTCAGATTGGAGTGTTGAGATTGCGAATGCGATGTCACAAGAGGATAGTATAGAGCTATCCAATGAGCATTGGGAGGTTATTAATTTCCTGCAAGAATATTATAAAGAGTATGATTTTGCGCCTGCTGTTAGGGTTTTAACAAAGGCAATAGCTAAAAAACTAGGCAATGACAAAGGAAATTCTCGTTACCTCTACTCACTTTTTCCATATGGTCCTGCGAAGCAGGGATGTCGATTCGCTGGGCTCCCTAAACCAACAGGCTGTGTTTAGTATAAAAAATTAATCTTGGCTTCCATTTTGAGATAAAAAATAAGTCATATGTCTTCAATCAGCATCTTTTTTACATTCTTTTTCTACTTTTCTGTATTAATCTTTATTACAGGACTTTCTTATAAGATTGTTCAATATTGGAATACCCCTGCGCCGCTTAAAATACCTATTGCGCCTGCTCCATTAACAAAACCTGGAGTATTATTAAGGCTTGCTAAAGAAGTTTTTTTATTTGCAACTCTTTTTAAATCAAGTAAATGGACTTGGCTTTTTGGTTGGAGTTTTCATCTTGCTCTAGTTCTTCTTTTTTTTCGTCATTTGGTTTATTTTTGGCCTGGTGAAATTCCTTTAATCTTACTTAAAACTGAACCATTAAAATACGCTGCTTATCCACTTATTTTTGGTTTACTTGGATTACTAGGTAGAAGAATTTTTGTGGATAGGGTTAGATATATTTCAGCGCCATCAGATTATCTCATGCTGCTATTAATATTTTTGATTGGCGCAAGTGGAATGGTGATGACCTTTGCAAATAATCATCCAAACATGCTTCTTGTGAAAAATTTTGCAGAGGGTTTAATTACTTTTAATTGGTCTGAATTGCCATCAGAAGTGATTTTCTTAGCTCATATTGCTCCCGTCTTCTTTCTTATAGCTATTTTCCCGATCTCAAAATTATTACACGGCCCAGGTATATTCTTTTCGCCTACACTTAATCAGGTGGATAATGCTCGTAAGAAGAGACACATCTCTAAGTGGGCTATGCAAAAAGAAAAAAATACAAAAATTGATCTCGAGCAAAATCAAGATGAAGGAGGTTAATCGTGCCCAATAATAGTATTGAAAAACTTCCTACTTATCTTGAAATTCCCCCTATAAAGAAAAACTCAATGGCTGGTAAGGGACCTTTTAAAGCCAGTATAGATATCCAAAAAGACCTAGGTTTTCCAGGCGAAAAAGTAGATAACTGGCAGCAAATAGCAATAGATAAAATTGCTGAAACTAAATCCAAATACAGATCTGTCCAAGTTTTTTTGGATTCCTGCATGAAGTGCGGCGTTTGTACTGATAAGTGTCACTATTATTTAGGAACCGCCGACCCCAAAAATATGCCAGTTGCTAGGCAAGATTTATTTAGAAGTGTTTATAGGAGGCACTTTACTTTTGCTGGAAAGTACTTCCCAAAACTGGTAGGCGCTAAAGACTTTGATGAAGATATGCTTGATGATTGGTATAACTATTTTCATCAATGCTCGCAATGTCGAAGATGTGCAGTATTTTGCCCTATTGGAATTGATACGGCTGAAATTTCAATGGCAGCTCGCGAGGTAATGAATGTAATTGGTGTTGGTCAAAAATACCCTAATCAAATATTGGGAAAGATTAATAAAATAGGAAATAACTTAGGGATGCCTGAGCCAGCTTTAAGAGATACACTGGCGGACTTAGAGGAAGAGATTGAAGAAGAGACTGGAGCAAGTGTAAAGCTGCCTCTTGACATTAAAAACTCTGAAATTTTAATGGTTACCCCTTCAGCAGATTTTTTTGCTGAACCACATATTGATGGACTTATTGGTTATGCTAAAGTTTTTCATCAAAGCGGTATAAGCTGGACATTAAGTTCTTACGCTTCAGAGGCTGCAAATTTTGGCATGTTTATTGGCAACTATGATGTAATGAGGCAGGGAGCATTGCGAATTCGTAAGGCGGCGCTTGACTTGAATGTGAAACGTGTTGTGGTTGGTGAGTGCGGGCATGCTTGGCGAGTTGCTTACAGTTTTTGGAATACTCTTACTGGCTTAGGTAGTGGAGGAAGTGATGAGTATTCATTAAAACTTCAAAACCAATTAGATAGTAATTACCCTCAGCCACAACATATGATTGAATTTACGTATGATTTAATCCAAAGAGATAAGTTGTCATTTGACAAGTCTAGGAATGATCATCGAGTTGTTACTTTTCATGACTCCTGTAATGTTGCTCGTGGAAGTAATATGGGTGATATTGAAAATGGCCAGTTTATTTTGCCAAGAGAGGTAATCAAAGCTGCTTGCAATAACTTCTCAGATATGCATAAATCCACAATAAAGTCTGCAACTTTTTGTTGCGGTGGCGGTGGGGGACTATTGACCGATGATCTTATTGACTTAAGAATAAAAGGAGCAATGCCAAGGATGCATGCTTTAAAGCAAAGCGAACAAGACAATGGCGTAAACACATTAGCAGCAATCTGCGCTATCTGTAAATCACAGTTTTCTAAAGTGCTGCCCAATTATGATTTTGACCCATATATGATTGTAAGTGTTCATCAACTGGTCAGTGATGCAATTATTCTAACTAAAGATTCAGAAACTTAAGCACAGAACCGTAAAATATTACTCTAGTTTTCGGTAGTAATTAATTATTCCTTGATATATTGAATCCGCAATTTTTTGCTGTTGCTTGCTATTTGTTAAACGTTTTTCTTGAGTTGGATTTGATATAAAAGCAGTTTCAACTAAAACTGAAGGTATGGCAGGAGATTTTAGAACTACAAAGTTAGCTTTTTGAGGTATTTTTTTATGGATTGGCCCAATTTTTTCAAGCTGACTGATTATCTCCTTAGCAAGATTAAATGATTGCATATCACGATCTTTCCTTGAAAAATCTGTCAAAATATTTTTTAAGAATTGATCATTATCAATTACAGTTTCAACGCCTCCGAACTGATCCACTAGATTCTGAGATTGTTCTAATTGTTGGGCTAGTTTGCTGTTATTTCCTTTCTCACTTAAGGTGTAGATCGAAGCGCCTTTTGCAGTTGAGCTTTCTACAGAATCAGCATGAATAGAAATAAACATGGTGGCGTTTTCTTTTTGCGCTATTGTTATTCTTTTAGTTAGTGGGATATAGTAGTCACCACTCCTAGTTAAGACAGCTTTTAGATCACTATTTTTATTAATTTTTAGTACAAGTTTTTTGGCAATTGCTAAATTTACATTCTTTTCTTGTGATTTATTTTTACCTATAGCTCCTGAATCTTCACCGCCATGACCTGCATCAACTAAGATAATTTTTTGATTCATTTGTGTTGATTTTTTTACAGATTTTGTAGCTTTTACTGGTGATTGAGATTTTAAGTCAATAATATCTACCACGAGTCGATGAGATTTATATTTTGCGTTAGGTTGCAACGTAAAGTGCTTAACTTTGAATTTTTTATTAATATGTACGATTAGCTTAATAGTCTTTTTATCACGCTTTATAAGGACTTTTTGTATTCTGACATCTTTAAAAAAAATATTTGAAAAAGTTTCAGATAATACTTCAGCATCATCAAAACTTATAACAACGACCTTGTCAGTATTTGTTATATTAAAGAGTGTGTCCTTTTCTTTATCGATAACAATTCGAGTTTGATCTGGCGCAGTCCAATACCTAAAATCATAAAGCGTAGTCTTCTCTTCACTAAATGCAGAAGTCACAATTAGAGCAAAAATTAAGCTTATCCAATAGCGCATTCTAGAATTAATTTTCCTGTTTCAGTTTGAGATGTGACATTTATTATTCTTGCTTCACCATTACCACTAATTTTTATAGATAAATCGGCAGTTGCAATAGCTCCTTTACCCAATTCTGGCCACTCTATAAGTTGAAGGCTGTTTGGCTTAAGATATTCACGAATTCCAATGTATTCTAATTCCTCTGGATCACTGAGCCTGTAGCAATCAAAATGATGAATATCCACTATGTCATTTTGATAACTTTCAACTAATGTATAAGTGGGGCTTTTTACTTTATCAAATCCAAAGTATCCAATAAAGCTTTGTGCTAGCGTTGTTTTTCCAGCTCCAAGATCACCAATTAAATATATTATGCATGAGCTTTGTAAGTCAGAGCAGCAGTGCGCAAGCTTTTTGCCTAGGTCTTGAGTGTCATGAAGATTTTTAAGAACTAAATCCAAAACAATTGATAAAGATAAACAGCCAAAGCAGACAATAGAATAAATCCACCGAAACGACTAATTTTAAGCCTCATTGAAAGAATGACAATTAAAAGGGTGAGTATTAACATTGAAATATAGTCTCGACTCATTACCTCAGGCGGAACTCTCAGAAGTAGTATTGGAGTTTGAAAAGGCACAATTAATGCTGGTATTGCAAGCACTCCTAAAGTGTTAAATAAATTTGATCCAATAATATTTCCAATAACCATTTGATGCTGCTTTTTTAAGGCGCTGCTTATGGAAACTGCTAGCTCAGGAAGGCTTGTGCCAAGCGCTACAACAGTTAGTCCAATAACTAGCTCAGGTACTTCGAAAGATATAGCAAGACTTGTTCCTCCCCAAACAACAAGCTTTGCACTAGCGACTAGTATGACAAGAGATAGACATAAAAGGGTCCAGGTCTTTCCTTTTCCTTGATTCTGGGAATTATTTTCAAGACTATCGGTATCTATATGATTGCCTTTTTTTGAATCTATAAATACGCTGGCGAGAAATAGTGATAGCAAAGCAAGAAGTATCAAGCCATCAGTTAGACTCAAAATGCCATCTAATAGTAAAAAGCCTGCAACTAGGGTTGATAAAAATAAGAACAGCCATTCTTTTTTTAATACAGATTTTTCAACTGTAATAGGGAGAATTATTGCAGTAATTCCTAGTACTAAGCCTATATTAAAAATGTTTGAACCGAATGCATTACCTATGCTCATTTCGGGGTGACCATCAAACGCTGCAAGCCCCGAAACAAACATTTCTGGAGCAGACGTGCCAAAGCCAAAAATGAGCAAACCTATTACTAGAGGTGAGATATTAAATATTCTGGCAATTTTAGCGCCATTATCGGTGAATGCGTCAGCACTCCACATTAGCAATACAAAGCCGGTTAGAAGAGATAAAATTGGAAGTAACATATCGTTATATAGGATGATTATGGCGTCTATTATAAAGTCATCTTGGTCAGAATTTATAAAACAGACGTTCTAATTTAACCACTAAAGTTTGATATGTTACTTAATAAACATTTAAAACTATCTTCAAAGCATCTATTTATAATGAATCAATGATACTTATAACTCGACCATTAGCACAAACTGAAAATCTTAAAGCACTTTTAAAAGTAGCTAATATTGATTATGCTTTTTTCCCCGCCTTTGAGATCAAAAAAATAAGCACAGAAGTTTTAAATAAGAAATATGATGTCATTATTTTTATAAGCACTAATGCCGTTAATTATGCCGAAGATTATTTTGATGAGATATTTGTAGAGCCGTTTAAGGTTTTTGCAGTTGGCCCTATTACTGCTCAAAGATTAATTGATAAAGATATTAAAGTTGATTGCTTTCCTAAGTCTAATGCTTCAAGTAATGAGCTATTGGCAATGCAAGAGTGTTCAGAATTGACCAATAAGAAAGTTCTTATTGTGAGAGGTAAGGGGGGTTCAGAAACGCTCAAAAACCATTTGATAGAAATGAATCAGGTTGATTATCTAGAAGTTTATGATCGAGTGCCCTGTGAATTTTCAAAACTTCATGCTGAATCAATTGAGTTATTTTTGAATTATCCTAAGGGTGTATTAATGGCAAGTAGTAATGAAAGCCTTTTCAATGTTGTTCGCCTATTCAATCTCGGTTCACCTAATAATTTTGATAAGCTTAAGTCAAGAAAGCTTATTGTTTTTAGTCAAAAGATTAAAGTCTTGGCAGAGAAATTAGGCTTTGAAAATATAAAAGTTACTCTAAACCCCTCTGACCAGGATCTAATAAATGAATTAATCAATGAAAAGAATTAAAAAAAATCGCACAAGTAGAAAATGATTGGGTAACATACATTAAACTATATCGGGAGTTCAGGTGATTAGATTCGGTATTTCATGGGTGGCACGCTTACTTGGCGTCAGTGGTTTTACCGTCCAACAACCAACAACTCGTGGTTCTCTCCAAGATTTAAATATTTCTGAAAGAATTACTCCTTTTAATCCAAGTAGTTTAGCTATTAATAACATACATTCTTTAGATGAGTCAGAAGCTACTCGTCACTTAAAGCGCTTTCAAGATACTCAGACCAAGTTAGATCAAAGAGGGCAAGTTAGTGATGCCAGTAATGATCAAGATCTTGTTTCTGTAATTGCTACTTTGAAATCAAAATTATATCAAGAGTCTATAAAGAGTAAGCACTATACTAATGCTTTTAATGAGTTAAATGAAAGGCTAGTTGAGTTAGAAAATATTGTCCAACCTGGAAAGAAGTCTGATTTTCAAAAGCTTCAAGGCTGGGTCCATTCAAAAAAAAACTTCCATTAATTTTTAATTTTTTTTAGTTTTATTATGATTGATGAGGAGCTCTCATCTTGATTCATACTATAAAAATGAAAACTAATTAGGTATAATGCCACTTGGTTTTTAAATTAATTTTCTTACTAAATAAATATGTCAAAAAGTGATTACATTGAGTTAGAAGGCGTCGTAAAAGAAAAGTTACCTAATACAACTTTTAAGGTCGAATTGGAAAATGGGCATAGCGTACTTGCTCATATTTCTGGAAAGATTCGTAAGCACTACATACGCATACTACCTGGCGACAAGGTAACTGTTGAAATGACTCCTTATGACCTAACTAAGGGAAGAATTACCTTTAGACACAAATAAATGCACTCTAATACTGAGGCTTTTGACTATATATAAGCTCAATTTGATATGAATTTTATTAAAAAGATAGTTTCAGAAATTCTGAGATAATATTTTTAAGCCATAGATAAGCCAGTGTGGTGGAATTGGTAGACACGCCGGATTCAAAATCCGGTTCCTTCACGGGAGTGCCGGTTCGACCCCGGCCACTGGTACCAAACTTGTTTAGGACTAAATAAAATGGACAACAACTTTGTAAGTGAAGCGCTGAATTTAACCATGTTTGGGATGGGATTCGTTTTTGTTTTTCTTGCTTTGATGGTTGTGGTCACAAATGTAATGTCCTTGCTTGTAGCAAAAATTCAACCCGCAACTAACGACGCTTCTGCGTTGGATTCTGATCAAATAATTGAGATTGATGAAAAAACAAGAGCAATTATTGAGGCAGCAATAAAAATGCATACACAGAGATAACTATATGTCTAACAAAGAAAATAAGAAACCAGTCCAAATAACCGAGCTAGTTCTTAGGGATGGACATCAATCGCTTTTTGCAACTAGAATGCGAATTGATGACATGCTTCCAATTGCAGAAAAATTAGACAAAATAGGTTATTGGTCAATGGAGTCTTGGGGTGGTGCTACATTTGATGCTTGTATTCGTTTTCTTGGAGAAGATCCTTGGGAGAGAATACGTGAAATCAAAAAAGTTATGCCTAACACGCCTCAACAAATGCTCCTTAGAGCTCAAAATTTGTTGGGTTACCGTCACTATAGTGACGATGTAGTTAGAAAATTTGTTGATCGATGTGCGGATAATGGTGTTGGTGTTTTAAGAATATTTGACGCAATGAATGATACGCGCAATCTTAAAACTGCCATTGATCAAACAGTTAAAGTTGGCCAGCATGCTCAAGGTACGATTTCATATACAGTTAGTCCAGTCCATACAACTGAATTATGGATTGAGATGGCTAAAAAAATTGAAGATATGGGTGCACATTCTTTATGTATTAAGGATATGGCTGGCTTATTACAGCCATATGTTGCTTATGACCTAGTTAAAAAATTAAAAAAAGCGATTGATATTCCTATTCAGCTTCATGCGCATGCGACTACTGGCCTTTCTACTGCTTGCATTATCAAGGCTGTTGAGGCTGGGATAGACCGCGTTGATACCTGTATTGGTTCGATGAGTATGACTTACAGCCATTCTGCAACTAATTCTATTGTTTCTATTTTAGAGGCAAGCCCTCGTAAAACTGGTTTAGATTTAAACAAGCTTGAAGAAATTGATCAGTACTTTAAGCCAATCCGAGCTAAATATGCTAAGTTTGAGGGATCACTTAAGGGTGTCGATTCAAGAATTCTAACATCTCAAGTACCGGGTGGCATGCTGACTAATATGGAGAGCCAATTAAAAGAGCAAAATGCACTTGATAAAATGGATGAAGTTTTGTTAGAAATACCTCGAGTTCGAAAAGACTTAGGTTATATCCCTCTAGTAACTCCTACCTCTCAGATTGTTGGTACTCAATCTGTACTCAATGTTCTAACTGGTGAACGCTATAAAACTATTACCAGAGAGTCTGCCGGGATACTGAAAGGCGAGTATGGCGCTGCGCCTGCCCCAGTTGATAAAGATCTTCAACAAAGAGTTTTAGAGGGTTCAGAGGCTATCACATGCCGGCCTGCAGATAATATTGAGCCTGAGTTAGATATTCTTGAGGCTGAGTTTGATAAACTTGTGACAGAAAAAGGTATTCGGGTTGCAGATGAGAAAATTGATGATTTGTTGACGTATGCTCTTTTTCCACAAGTGGGAATTAAATTTTTAGAAAATAGAGACAACCCAGATTTCTTTGAACCTGTTCCTGAACCATTAAGTAGCTCTCTTGACAGTGGAGAAAAGGAAGGAATATATACTGTTTCATTTAAAGGTAAGTCATATACAGTTAATGTTTCTGCGGGTGGCACTATAACATCTATGGGCGGCTCCTCAGATCAACCGGCATTAAGCTCCCAAGACTCACAAGTTAATTCAAGTCCTGTGGCGAATGAAAAGGAGGATGTCTCCGCTCCACTATCAGGAACTATTTGGAAAATTTTAGTTAGTCCAAACCAGAATGTTAAAAAAGGCGATACCCTGCTTGTTTTAGAGGCTATGAAAATGGAAACTGAAATCAAAGCAATGCGCTCTGGAGTGGTTTTAAATGTTGGCGTTAAAGAGGGTGACTCAGTAACTGTTGGCCAACTTCTTCTTTCTTTAGGCTAACCATGGAGCAACTAAAGCTACTTTGGATTAATACAGGGTTATATCAGATGGACTGGGGCCAAGGCCTTATGCTGCTTGTCGGCATGTTGCTGATTTATTTAGCAATTGTAAAAAAATTTGAGCCACTGCTACTTCTACCTATTGGTTTTGGCGCTCTTCTAAGTAATATTCCGGGGGCAAATTTAGCTATTGACGGTGGAATTCTTCATCTGTTTTATGTGATTGGTATTGAGTCTGGTGCCTTCCCATTAATAATCTTTATGGGTGTTGGTGCGCTAACAGATTTTGGGCCTCTTCTTGCTAATCCTAAAACCCTTTTACTTGGAGCAGCTGCGCAGTTTGGGATTTTTGCTACACTTCTAGGTGCCGTTGGTTTATCCGTATTAGGCGTGTTTGATTTTAGTTTGAAACAAGCTGCCGCAATTGGAATTATTGGGGGTGCTGATGGCCCTACCTCTATTTATGTTGCTTCAATTCTTGCGCCAGAGTTACTTGGAGCAATAGCTGTTGCTTCGTATTCGTATATGGCATTAGTTCCTCTTATTCAGCCGCCAATTATGAGAGCGATGACTAGTGAAAAAGAAAGAAAAATTAAGATGGTTCAGTTACGTGAGGTCTCTAAAACTGAAAAAATTGTATTCCCAATTATTTTGTTACTACTTGTTGCTCTTCTTCTGCCCGCAGCAGCTCCTCTATTAGGTATGTTTGCTTTTGGTAATTTAATGAAAGAATCTGGAGTTGTTGATCGCCTTAGTGATACTACTCAGAATGCTTTAATTAATATAGTAACCATCTTTCTTGGCCTTGCGGTGGGCTCAAAATTGATGGCCGATAAGTTTCTTCAACTTGATACTTTAGGAATATTACTGTTGGGCTTGGTTGCTTTTTCTATTGGAACAATGTGCGGCTTGTTAATGGCAAAGCTGATGAATGTATTTAGTAAAAATAAAATTAATCCATTAATTGGTTCCGCGGGAGTTTCAGCAGTTCCAATGGCTGCTCGTGTCTCTAATAAAGTTGGCCTTGAAGCTGATTCAAACAATTTCCTTCTTATGCATGCAATGGGGCCAAATGTGGCTGGCGTTATAGGATCAGCAATCGCTGCAGGTATAATGATTCAATTTCTAGGCTAGTAATTCACCTAAGTCTTTGAGATCCCAAATTGAAAAGCTAAATGATTACCGAAAAATAAACTAGATTTATGTTTCGTGAATTTCGCTATTGAATAAAGTGAGTGTCCTAGCCATCTTATTTGCAATAGATAGGTCATGAGTAACAATTAACAGTGCTGTAGTTTTGTTTTTGTTTAGCTCTATGATAAGTTCTAAAACTTCTGCTGCATTTGCAGCATCTAAATTCCCTGTAGGCTCATCTGCTAATAGGCAAGCGGGTTCAGTTATCATGGCTCTTGCGATTGCAACCCTTTGTCTCTCTCCTCCTGATAGCTCGGAAGGTTTGTGATTTAATCTATTTTCAAGCCCAACATTTGTTAATATTTTTTTAGATTTGAGCAGCGCTTTATTTTTATCACTGCCCATAATTAAAAGAGGTAAAGCAACATTATATAGTGCAGGAAAATCATTTAGTAAATGATGAAATTGATACACAAAACCAAGGTTTTTAGCGCGTAACTCCGTTCGATCTGTTTCACTTATTTTTGAAATATTAATGTTATCAATAAGCATATCACCCTCAGTGGGAGTGTCAAGACCAGCCATTAGATTAAGTAACGTTGATTTTCCGCATCCTGATTGGCCAATAATTGCAGTTGTTTCTCCAGACTTAATTTCAAAATTTAAGTTTTTTAAAACTTCTGTTTTATTATTGCCTTCATTGTATGAAAAGCTAACAGAGCGACATTCAATTATATTACTCATGCCTCAAAACCTCTGAAATATTAACTTTTCCAGCACGTTTTGCTGGATAAATGGCTGCAATAATTACCAATATAAAAGCGCCCAGAACTATACTAACGACATCACTTAGTAGAATCTTGGATGGAAAGCGACTAATGTAAAACAAATCTTTAGGGAAAAACTGGAAGCCAATAATACTTTCAATTCCAGAAATAACAGATTCGATATTCAGAGCTAATATTAATCCAAGAATTGTTCCAATAGTAATGCCAATAATGCCAATACTGATCCCCTGATAAAAGAATATCCTTACAATTCTTTTTGGAGTCATTCCAATGGTTCTTAGAATTGCTATGTCAGACTTTTTGTCTGTAACCACCATAACCATCATAGATACTATATTAAAAGCAGCAATAGCAATAATCAGCGAAAGAATAATTGCAATCATTTGCTTTTCCAGATTCAAAGCTCTAATAAAGTTTCGTTGTTGTTGCATCCAATCAACGCCATAATAACCATCCCCTAAAGATTGAATTACCCTCTCAGTGATCTTATCTGCTTCAAATAGGTTGTCTACCTTGAGGCGAATCCCAGATACTTGATTTCCGAGACCAAATAAATCTTGGGCATCAAAAAGGTGTATAAATGCCAAGCTATTATTGTAATCATTGACGCCTGCATTGAATATTCCACCTACCGTGTATGATTGTGACTGAGGAACTAGCAGCCCCATTGAGTTTCTTGCAGGCGCTATAAGAGTAAGTTTATCTCCAATCCCTGTGCCCATTGCTGTTGCTAAGCCAACACCAATTAATATTGATGATTCATCTTCATCTAAATTAAGGGCGCCGTACTTAATATCATCTAGTAAAGCAGAGGTTGTGGATTCTAAATCTATTAGAACACCTCTTACGCTAACTCCTTGCGAGGCATTTTTTGAAGTCATTAAAGCAAAGTCTTCAACAAAGGGAGAGGACGCAATAATTTGATCCTGGGAGTTAATTTTTTTTCTAAGATCTTGCCAATTTTCAAGCGTATCATCAGATTCTGTTATGTAAGAATGGGAAATCGTATTTAAAACTCGATTCATTAGTTCTTCATGGAAACCATTCATTACAGATAAGACAGTAATGAGAGACATGACCGCTAGAATTAGGCCAACCATAGATACGCCAGAAATAAAAGAAACAAAGCCTTTTTTTCGATTGGATCTTAAATATTGGTTAGAAATATGAAATTCAACACTCATGGTTGGAATATTTTGTCATAATTAAAGTTTTAAAAGTGATTAAAGTTATCAAAATGTCAAGTATTGCAAGTTTTATCAATCATAGTAAGTTTGGCTTGGTTAACTTTTTGCTTCTTCCTTTTTCTGTTGTTTTTTCCATTTTTTTCAATATACGTCTTTGGCTATATAAGCTAGGGATATTAAAAGTTAACGCTTCACCATTGCCAATAATAGTAGTTGGTAATATAACAGCAGGCGGAACTGGTAAGACTCCAATTGTAATTGCAATTGCTAATTATTTTTCATCTCAGAATAAAAAAGTAGGAGTTGTATCCAGAGGTTACGGAGGAAAGTATACACAAGAATCCCTGGAAGTTACTTTGATGAGTGATCCAATTGAGTGTGGCGATGAACCCTTATTAATAAAGCAAAAAACTGACGCTTTTGTTGTAGTTGCTAAAAAAAGAAGCAAGGCGGTAAAGTCTTTAATTGAAAACCATTCAGTAGATCTAATTATTAGTGACGACGGGCTTCAGCATTACGCCATGGGGCGTGATATTGAAATTGCAGTTATAGACGGACACGATCGTTTTGGAAATGGATGGCCTCTTCCAGCAGGACCACTTAGGGAGTCAAAAAAAAGACTTAAATCCGTTGATTTTATTATAAATAATGGCTCTAAGGCTGACGGAGAGATATCTTGCCAAATTGAGGCAGAGTGCTATATAAATCTGCTTACGAATGAAGTAAAAGATCTAGACTACTTTGATGGTAGAAAATGCTTTGCAATTTCAGGAATTGGAAAGCCAGATAATTTTTATTCACTGCTTAAAAAACTTGGTGTTAATTTAATTACTAGAACATTTGCAGACCATCATCCTTTTATTCAGAAGGATTTAGAGTTTAAGGATGACTATCCAATCCTTATGACATCTAAGGATTGTGTAAAATGTAATCAGTTTGCAACAAATCAAATGTGGTATTTGGCAGTTAGTGCAAAAATTAGTCCTGACTTTTATCATCAACTGGAGTCTAAATTGTGATCGATAAAAATTTATTAAAAATGTTGGTTTGCCCAGAAAGTAAATCGCCCCTAGAATTGGTTGGCGAAGAACTAGTGTGTGAAAAAAGTCAATTAGCCTACCCGATCCTAGACGGCATTCCAATTCTTCTAGTCGAAGAAGCTCGAAAAATTAATTCTGAAAAATAATGGATTTTTCCATTATTATCCCAGCTCGATATGCATCAAGCCGTTTACCGGCAAAGCTATTAGAAAATATAAATGGTAAAACACTTATTGAGCACACTTACTCAAATGCAATTAAGAGTAACGCTCAACGCGTAATTATTGCAACGGATGATGAAAGAATAAGTGTGATTGCTAAAGAGTTTGGCGCTGAAGTTTGTATAACCGACCCAAGCCACACATCTGGAACATCTCGCTTATCTGAAGTAGTCTCTTCTCTAGATTTTAATGATGATGAGGTTGTTGTTAATGTTCAGGGTGATGAGCCAATGATGAGTCCTGATGCAATCAATCAAGTAGCATCTAATTTGATTAATAGTGGTATGAGTGTTGCAACGTTGTGTGAAAAAATTGAAAGTGAGGAGTCTTACTTTGATCTAAATTGCGTTAAAGTCGTATATAATTCGCGCGGCAAAGCTTTGTACTTCTCAAGATCGCCTATTCCTGCCTTTAGGGACAGTAGTGAGATTAATTTGGATTTTTGTTTTCGACATATTGGCTTATATGCTTATCGTGTTAGTTTTTTGAAGAAGTATTTCCAAATGGGCAAGTCTGATCTTGAACTAGCTGAGAAACTGGAGCAGTTAACTATATTAAACCAAGGAATTGATATTAATGTTGATATTTCTTGTGCTTCAACAGGGTATGGAGTTGATACAGAAAGTGATTTGAAAAAAGTTAAAAAGGAATTAAAAAAATGAATATTATTGATGGTAAAGAGATTGCAAAGAATCTACGGTTAAAAATTGCTGAAGAAGTCAAAACGCTTCAACGACCTCCAGGTCTTGCTGTAATTTTAGTGGGAGAAGATCCCGCATCAGCAGTATATGTAAAAAATAAAGAGCTTGCATGTAAGCAAGCAGGTTTTTTTTCAGACAAGATTGTTAAGTCAGAGAATACGACTGAAGAGCAACTCTTGGAAGAAGTTGAGCGGCTTAATAATAACCCTCATATCGATGGTATTTTAGTTCAGCTTCCTTTACCTAGTCATATTGATGCGAATAAAGTTATTGAACACATCTCACCATATAAAGATGTTGATGGGTTTCATAGTGAAAATATAGGAAAATTAATGCAGAATAAATCCCACTTAAGACCATGCACGCCCAAGGGCGTTATGACAATGCTGGCATCAGTTGGTTGCAAGGTCGAAGGTATGAATTGTGTAGTTATTGGCGCTTCAAATATTGTAGGCAGGCCTATGGCAATGGAGCTTCTAAATGCAAGAGGAACTGTGACTATTTGCAATAGTAAAACTAAAAATGTGGCGGAAAAAGTTAAGCAGGCAGATATTGTTGTAGTTGGCGTTGGAATTCCAAAAATGGTTAAAGGTGATTGGGTTAAAGATGGAGCCATCGTTATTGATATTGGCATTAACCGACTGGAAGATGGCTCTCTTGTTGGAGATGTTGATTTTGATGTAGTTAAAGATATAGCGGGCGCTATAACTCCTGTTCCTGGTGGCGTTGGACCGATGACTATTGCAACGCTTCTAGAAAATACATTGATAGCATATAGGCAGAACTTATGAGATTTTTTCTGAGATTGTTAAGAGAAGGCTCAGGCAGAATATTAATCCTAATTGATTGGCTATTTAAACCTTCAGTAGTAACAAGAAGTGATGAAGAGCAAGTTAAGGTTGACCTAGAAACAAAAACCTTAAAGCTTTATCAATTCTATGCGTGTCCATTTTGTGTTAAGACTCGAAGAGCAATTAAACGTTTAAATCTTAAAGTTGAGACTCGCAATGCCCAGGCAGTTGGTGAGTTCAGAAAAGAGCTTGAATTAAGTGGTGGAAAGATCAAAGTTCCATGTTTAAAGGTAGAGGGTGCTGGTGAGGCGAGTTGGATTTATGAATCAAATGATATTATCAAGTACTTGGATGAACGCTTTTAATAAACTATGTGAGTTTTTGTAAAAATGCTTTATATTCGTGGTGGCACTAAAGAGCAAATAGAGCTTTCGCAGCAGTTGTTTAACTTTTGCAGTAACGGCTTGTTTCAAGCAAACAACATGCCAAATATTGATTTATTTATTCAAAAAGTTGATGGGGCACTTGCCTGGACAGACTATGAAGGGGATAGAAAGTTCTTCATAGAAATTGAAGAGTCATTAGATAAGAAAAAGTTCATTATCACCCTGTGCCATGAAATGATTCATGTTTGTCAATTCTTAGCAGGTGTTGAGGTGAGTGAATTATCGGCATATCACTATGAAGAGAAACTAGCAGAGCAGTTTTATCAAGAAGAGCTAAGCAGTGGAATTGGGAATAGTCTTATTGATCTTAATGAGGATTAAGGTAAATACTCTTTTAAGTTTTCTATCGATTGATTTAAATCATCAATAGAATTAGAAGTAATAGTTATATGACCTAACTTTCGACCAGTGCGCTCTTCCTTGTCGTATAGATGAAGGTGGGCATTTTTAGTTTTAAGTGCTTTTTGAATAGGCCCATGAACTCCAATTATATTAATCATAGCGCTAAAATTTTTGGTACTAGTCGTTTGCCCTAAAGGCGACTCTGTAATTGCTCTTATATGATTTTCAAATTGAGAGGTTTTTGCGCCTTCAATTGTCCAATGGCCAGAATTATGTACTCTTGGGGCTATCTCATTAACTAGTAGTCCGCTATCAGACTCAAACAGCTCAATGGTTAAAACTCCCACATGTTTAATTTCATTGAGCAGCGAACTCATATATCCTTCAGCTTTCTTTTGCAGAGGCTCTGAGATATTTTGTGCAGGAGCTATAGTCAACCTAAGTATGCCTTCATAATGTGAGTTTTCGACCAAAGGATAATATGCAAGGCTGCCATCTATACCTCTAACAGCTATTAAGGATAGTTCTCGTTTAAAGTTTATAAAACCCTCAAGGATAGACTCTACACCGGACATCTTTTCCCATGCTTCATAGAGTTGTATTTCAGATTTGATTAGAAATTGACCCTTTCCATCATAACCATCTGTAGCTGTCTTTAGTATTGAAGGAATTCCAATACTTTTAATTGCACTTTTAAGATCATCTAGACTATTGACCATCTGATAGGGTGCGCATGGTATTTTTAATTTATCTAGAAGTGCTTTTTCTCTTCCTCGATGTTGGGAAATGTATAGAGATTTATGACTTGGATAAACTTTTGTATTTTGACTAATTTTATTAACAATAGTTACGTCTGTATTTTCGCTTTCATACGTCACAATGTCTGAACTATCCGCAAAATTATTTAAAATTTCTGGATTGTTATTATGAACGAATGTCTTGCCAAGAAGTGAAGATGGCTCGTCTTCTGATAATGCTAAAAATCTCATCTGATGTCCTAATGGATAGGCCGATAGTGCAAGCATTCTCCCTAATTGACCCGAACCAAGCACCCCAATTTTCATAAGTTATTTCTCAGGATTGGGGTTGTTTAGGACACTTTGAGTTTGCTCTAAACGAAATTCTAATACCTTTTGTCTTACTTTCTCATTATGGTTGCCCACAATTTGTGCTGCTAAAATGCCAGCATTTTTTGCGCCAGCTTCTCCGATGGCAAGCGTTCCCACAGGAATTCCTCCAGGCATCTGCACGATTGACAGCAATGAGTCTTGACCACTTAAAGCTTTAGATTGAACTGGGACGCCTAAGACTGGCACAATTGTTTTTGAGGCTACCATTCCAGGCAAGTGAGCAGACCCTCCAGCGCCAGCTATTATGACCTCAAGGCCTCTAGCTTGTGCGGTTTCAGCGTACTCAAACATTAAATCAGGAGTGCGATGGGCTGATACAACCTTGACTTCATAAGGGACGCCAAATACTTCAAGCATCTCAGTAGCACTTTTCATTGTGGGCCAATCTGACTTTGAGCCCATAATAACTCCGACTAATGCACTCATTTTGATTTTGATGGGGAAATGAATTAAATTATACCAAAAACAATGTAGTTATTAGAGATGAAACTGATCTTCAATTAGTTGGTGATTAAAGTTTAAAGTCTTTATTTAAAAAAGGAAGATGTCCAGATCGAATAACAGAGGTTGTTGAACCTGCTTCGTCATACCACTCTTTAATTTTAACTGGCACTAAAGTATCAAGAGAGCCAAGGATTACAGCTTTAGTTATTGTGAGTTTTTCATAATTATCCCGTAAATCAGAATTAATAATTATTTCTAATCCATTATTTAGGGCGCTCATAGAGGCTGGATATTTTTGAATTGATTTGTAAAGTTCTTGGAGTTGAGATTTATCTTTGCTTTGAAGACTCACAAAGTGTTTAAGTGATTTAGTGCTATCATTTTTTAAATTAATTGCAAATTGATTAAAAATTTCAGTATTTATTCCATAATTCCAGGATTCGTTATTTACAAGGCATGGGGTTGCAGCAACTAGAATTAGCTTTTTGAGGTCTATTTTACTAGCGAGATAAGTTGATAGTAAGCCTCCTAATGACCAACCAACTAGGGTTGATTTTTCAGGTATTAGCTTGATTATCTCACTACACCAGCTTTCGATATCACCATCTATATCATCACTTCTGCCATGACCAGGAAGGTCAATAACTGTGACGCGGAAGTTTGCCTTATATTTATCTACTAGGCTATGGAAGATATCGCTATTAAAAGCCCAGCCATGCAATAAGACGAGGCTTGGGCCATCACCAACTGTTCTATGCCATAACATTTTTAACCTTTTCTAGAAGTGTTTCGATTTGATTTGCATTATGATTTGCAGATAATGTAAATCGAAGTCGAGCAGTATTTGGGGGGACGGTAGGCGGTCGAATGGCGCTAACGAAGAAGCCCTCTTCAAATAGCTTATTGCTTATCTGAAGAGCTTTATTGCTCGAGCCTATAACAAGGGGTTGAATTGCGCTATTCGACTCCTCAAATTGAAGGCTTAACTGCTTAGAAATATTCTTAAAGTAATTAATATTATTTAATAGTTTTTCTTTTTGGCTGCCTTCTTTGATTAACTCTAGACTCATCAAAATGGCTTCACACATACTAGGGGCCATTGCAGTAGTATAAATATATGGTCTTGATTTTTGAATTAAAAATTCTATAAAATCATTATCTCCAGCAACAAAAGCACCCATAACTCCAGCCGCTTTTCCTAACGTCGCCATGTAGATAGAATGTTGTGGGATTGTAGGATCAAAAATACCAAACCCATGCGCATCATCTTGCATTAAGAGGGTGTCAGTTTGACTCAAAATTTTATTAATTCCTGAAATATTTGCTTTATCTCCATCCATGCTAAAAACGTTATCAGTTAAAACTAAGCCAGGACCAAGTTGTTTTTTTAACTTCTTTTGGAGTGAGTCAAGATTATTATGGAGATACCTTTGAACCGGAAGTCCAATTAGTCTATTTCCATCAATTAGTGATGCGTGATTAAATTTATCTTGAAGTGACCATTTGATTTCGTCTCTTAGTGCGGAAAAAATTCCAAGATTTGCACTATATCCTGATGAAAAGAGTAGTGCATTTTGCTGACCAGTGTATTCAGCTAATGCCTCTTCAAGTTTTTTATGGGACTCTGAGTGGCCACTAACTAAGTGAGAGGCGCCCGATCCCACTCCGTACTTTTCTGCTCCAGATATTAGAGCCTCTTTAATTTTTGGGTGATTGGCTAAAGATAAATAGTCATTAGAGCAAAAATTTAATATTTTTTCCCCATCTATTCTCATTTCAGTGCCTTGTGCACTGCTTGCAACTCTTCGAGAGCGTAACAAGTGATTTTCTTGGAGATCACTTAATTGCTTTGAGAGGTTCATAATAATATAAATTAAACGCTATATTAAATTTTCCAAAGGTGATGATGCGCTAGCATAAGATTTTTTCATCATTCTTCCGGCTAGATAGGATTCTCTTCCAGCAATAATAGCGTGCTTCATTGCACTAGCCATAAGAATTGGGTTGCTTGCGTTTGCAATAGCCGAGTTCATTAAAACACCATCACATCCAAGCTCCATAGCTTCTACAGCATCACTTGCACAACCAATTCCAGCATCAACTAGGACAGGAACATTGGCCTGGTCTTTAATTAGCTTAATATTAAAAGGATTAGCTATTCCCTGGCCTGATCCAATAAGCGAAGCTAAAGGCATAATTGCGCAGCAACCAATTGCTTCAAGCTCTTTAGCAACTATAGGGTCATCCGAAGTATAAACCATCACATCAAAGCCTTCTTTAATTAGTATTTTAGATGCTTCAAGAGTTTCTACAATGTTAGGGTAAAGTGTTTTTTCATCACCTAATACCTCTAATTTAACGAGGTTATGCCCGTCTAACAATTCTCTTGCTAGAAGGAGAGTCCTAACTGCATCTTTTGCGTTGTAACAGCCTGCAGTGTTTGGAAGGATAGTATATTTTTTAGGTGATATAACATCAAGAAGACTTTCTTCGTTTGGATTTTGGCCAATATTTACACGGCGAATTGCTACAGTGATGATCTCAGAGCCAGATTCTTCAGTGGCCAATTTAGTTTCCTCAAGATCTTTATATTTTCCAGAGCCAACGAGTAATCTAGAGCTAAAAGTTCTACCTGCAATTGTAAACGGGGTGTCATGATTCATAGCGTTATAAGATACCATGAGATACTAAAAGTATTGATCAATTGCTTAGTATTATTTTCAATTTAAGATGGGTTATTTATATACTTAATCCAGCTTCACGCTGAATTTTATTTATAGTTTTAGTTACAATTCTTGAAATTGAGAAGTCAGATTTTGATCCTGATTTTGTATGCGCTACAAAGTCATCGACCATTAGTTTGTATTGGTTGCAAGGTGGAAAGCTGACTTTATTGCCTTCCTGTAGCCCTCCATTAGACCAATAGGCATGGGTTACTTCAGGAGGGTTAACCGGCACACTAAGTTTTGCCCAGCCATTTGTTCCTAACACTGTCAGGGCCTGACATAGTGCAGCGCTCCCAGATACAGTAAGGCTTAGGGTTTCACCATTTGGCCATTTAAGTGTGGCATCAATTTGTTTTTCTATGTCATGATTATCACTCATTATTGCGGTTGCTGAGAGGACTTCAGGGTCACCTTTAAAAAGTAAACAGCCTGACAATATAGCGTAACAACCAATGTCATATAAAGGGCCACCACCATCAACTTTACGATTACGAATGTTACCTTCAGGCTGTTCAGGATAGCTAAAAACAAAATGAGAAGACTGGTATTTTCCAATATCAAGCTTATTAAGCCAAACCCATTGTGGATGGCTTCTAACCATATAGGCTTCATAGAAAAATGCTCCACTTTCTTTCGCCGCAAGCTCTAGCTTCATTAATTCATCTAAGTTAAGTGCGACAGGTTTTTCACAAAGAACATGCTTTCCAAACTCAAGTGCTTTGATCGAGTAGGGCACATGAAGATGATTTGGAAGTGGGATATAAATCGCATCGATCGATGGATCTGATAGTAGGCTCTCATAGTCCGTTTCAATTGCATCCTTGTAAACACTTGGCAAAGGATTTTGACCAGGGTTTCTTTTTCCAACATGGGTGACTTCATGACCTGCAGCTAGTATTGCTGGCACAACATGTTCACGAGCAATTTTGGCTTCACCTAAAATTCCAAATTTCATCTAAACCTTCTGTTTTTATTTATTGAAGTGATAATAATACTTGTTATTTTTTATGTGATTTTAGAAAAATATTACAAATCGTATTAACATGTAAAATTAGTTTATTATCAGATTTTTTTTGAAGGAACTACAATGCCTCTAAATGCAATAAAACACCCTCTCTTAGCGCATAAGCTTGCTTTACTTAGGCAGCATGGAATCAGCACAAAACAATTTCGTGAGCTAGCTAATGAGGTTGCAAGTCTGTTGACATATGAAGCTACTCGAGATTTACCACTTGAAGACCGAGAAATTAATGGCTGGCAAGGTGTGCCAATAAACACTCAAATGTTGTCTGGAAAAAAACTTTCGATTGTGCCTATATTACGCGCAGGCCTGGGAATGCTTGATGGAGTTTTGACGCTGGTACCCAATGCCAAAGTAAGTGTAGTTGGTCTTTATAGGGATGAGGAGACTTTAAATCCAGTTGCATACTTTGATAAAGTTATTACAGATATTGATCAAAGAACTGCTTTAATTATTGACCCTATGTTGGCAACTGGAGGAACGCTTCTTGCTACAATCGATCTACTAAAACAAAAAGGATGTAAAAAAATTATTGGCTTATTTCTAGTTGCCTCTCCTGAGGGATTGGAAAGGGTAACAAAGCTGCATCCTGATGTGGATCTTTTTATAGCTGCAATAGACGACTGTTTAAATGAGCAAGGCTATATTCTTCCAGGCTTGGGCGATGCTGGTGATAAGATTTTTGGAACCAAGTAAATAAGCTTGAAAGAAGATATATTTCCAAAGGGAGCAGCCTGGATGGACGGTGGATTCATTCAGCTATCGGAAGCCAAGATACCAGTTTTAGATTGGGGGTTTTTAAGATCTGATGCAACTTATGATGTTGTTCACGTTTGGAAGAGGCATTTTTTTCGACTCGATAAGCACATAGATCGATTTTTTGAATCCACAGAAAAATTAAGAATGCCTTGTGAATTAAGTAGAAATGAACTTAAAAAAATACTTGCTGGTTGCGTCGATCGTTCTGGATTAGATAATGCTTACGTTGAGATGATTCAAACTAGAGGGATGTCCCCTAATTTTGAAAGAGACCCTCGAAAATCAAAACCTCGATTTATTGCATTTGCAGTTCCATTTGGTTGGATTCTAAAGCCTGAAGAGTTTGAAAAAGGCCTGGATGTTTTAGTAAGTAATCGAAGGCGAATATCACCCGACTCTATTGATTCAAGGATTAAAAACTATCATTGGTTGGACCTAGTTAGTGGAATGTATGAAGCCTATGACTATGGACATGACACGGTGATTCTAACTGATGAAGAAGGTAATATTTCAGAAGGGCCAGGGTTTAATATTTTCTGTGTTGATGAGGGTACTCTATATTCACCAAATAAAGGTGTTTTAGAGGGAATTACTAGACAAACAGTTCTCGATTTAGCGAAAGAATTAAACGTGCCATTTCAACTAAATTCAATATCACTAGAAAAACTAAAAAACTCTAACGAGGTCTTTGCAACTTCAACTGCCGGAGGAATAATGCCTATTACAAGAATAAATGGACAACCAATAGAGCAGGGCAAACCTGGTGAAATAACAAGGAAACTTTATAAGACATACTGGGAAAAACATAGTGACTCTTCTTGGAGCGAATCTATAGAAGATTTATTAAATTAACCTGAGTTGAATAGGGTTGTTAATTATGAGTCTCGTTTTTTCAAAGTTTTAAATGCATCAAGCGCATTTTGACGAGATAGTTTTAGATCAATAATTGGCCTAGGGTAATCTTCTCCAATGACTATATTAGCCTTATCTAACTCTTCTTGAGGCGCCTCCCAAGGATTAAACAAATACTTATTTGGTAGCGCTTTGAGTTCGGGAATATAAGTTCGTATATAGTCTCCATCAGAATCAAATCTTTGCCCCTGAGTTATAGGGTTGAAGATTCTAAAATAAGGCGCTGCATCGGCGCCACATCCAGCAATCCATTGCCAACTAGCACTGTTACTAGCTAAATCTGCATCAACAAGACAGTCCCAAAACCATCGCTCTCCATGATGCCAGTGAAGAAGTAAGTTTTTTACTAAGAATGAACCAACAACCATTCGAACTCGATTATGCATAGATCCAGTAAGCCATAATTCTCTCATACCAGCATCAACCATTGGTATGCCAGTTTGACCTTTCTGCCAAGCGCTTATTTTTTTTTCATCCTTATCCCATGGGAATAGATCAAACTTTGATTGAAGATTTTTTTTTGGAAGTTCGGGATTGAAGTAGAGTTGAGAGTATGAAAATTCACGCCAACCGAGCTCACTGCAAAACGTATCAACATTTATATCTTCACTTTTATGCATTGCAGCATACCAAGCTTGGTTGGGCGAAATCTCTCCAAAATGAAGGTGTGGCGATAGTCTTGAGACAAATGGCTTAGAAGGTTCATTACGACCTTCTTTATAATTTTCAATTCCATTTTTAAGAAACTCCTCTAAACGTTGATGTGCCCCATCTTCACCGATATTCCAGTAAGGCTTCATTTCAATATCCCAATTAATAGACGGCAACAATGATAGATCATCGATTGCCAATGAATTATTTGTATCCCTTAAAAGATCAGTATTATTAGGATTGGGAAGTGGATCACGAGGCTCTTTAGATTGCAGACAACCTCTGCGATAGAAGGGCGTAAAGACTTTATATGGTGTTCCATCTGCTTTTTTTATAGTCCAAGGCTCCCAAAGCAAAGAACCATTGAAAGTATGAACTGATAAACCTAGTTTTATTAACTCTTCTTTAATATGAGTGTCACGCTTGATTCGCCATGGTTCATAACAGCGATTCCAGTAAACATCTTTGATATTGAAACGACCTAAAAGATCAAGCAAAATTTCAAGAGGATCTCCATGGTAGATTGACAGGTTTTGGTCTAGACTATTTTTTAGAGAGGTTAAAGAGTGATTAAGCCAAAAGCGACTTGCTCCACCCATTTTAAATTCAGCAGAATTACCGTCATCTAAAATGTAAACAGGAAGGACTGCACTTTCCTTTGAGGCTTCATAAAATGCAGGGTTATCAGATAACCTCAGATCTTGTCGAAACCAGTGGATAGCTATAGGCTTATTCATATAAATCCAATTTGGCGGAGAGAGAGGGATTCGAACCCTCGATAGGAGTTAAAGCCTATACTCCCTTAGCAGGGGAGCGCCTTCAGCCACTCGGCCATCTCTCCGAAGAAGGCATATTATACTGGAATTATTTGAAATGAGTATTTTAGTAATAACCGATTAATATAATATTATTCAATGACTTCAAAGTCATGCGTAATGTTTGCAGTTTTGCCTAGCATGATTGATGCTGAGCAATATTTTTCAGCTGAAAGTGTGATTGCTTTATCAACTTTTTTTGAATCTAAATCTTTGCCTTGAACAATAAAATGAATATGAATATCAGTAAAAACTTTTGGATGCTCATCTGCTCTTTCAGCGCTAATTTTGGTTTCACAATGGGTTAGGTTTTGACGCATTTTTTTAAGTGTTGTAACGACATCAATCATTGTGCAGCCTGCCACTCCAAGTAAAAGCATTTCCATTGGCCTAACACCTAGATTTTCACCACCAATATCTGTTGGACCATCCATCGTGATAGAGTGCCCACTATGAGACTTTCCAACCATTAACATACCATCAACCCAATTCACAGAAAGATTCATTCGAAAAACTCCTTAAGTTTTTGGCCAGGGTTTGAATGCCTCATAAACGCCTCACCAATCAAAAAACCAAACACATTATTTTTATGCATTAATTCAACATCAGCCCTAGAGGTGATGCCAGATTCAGTTACAACAAGTTTATCATCGCTAATTTCACTAAGCAAGTCAATGGTTGTTTCAAGACTGACTTCAAAGTTTCGCAGATTTCTATTGTTAATTCCAATCATTGGTAAATCTAATTTTAGAGCGCGGCGAAGTTCATCTAGATCATGAGCCTCAACTAATACATCCATATTAAGAGATATTGCTAAGTCGCTTAAATGCTTCATTTCGTCATCGTTAAGGCAAGATACAATTAGTAAAATACAGTCTGCACCCATCGCTCTTGATTCATAGACTTGATAGGGCTCAATAATAAAATCTTTACGAATAACTGGTATTGAAACTGAGGCTCGAGCTTTTATCAAATATAAAGGGTCACCTTGAAAAAAATCACGATCCGTTAATATGGATAGGCAGCTTGCGCCTCCATCTTCGTAGCTTTGTGCAATTTCGACAGGCTCAAAATTCTCTCTTAAGACGCCCTTGCTTGGAGAGGCTTTTTTAATTTCAGCAATTATTCCACTTTGACGCTCTTTTACTTTTTTGTTTAATGAGTTAAAGAAGCCTCGGGGGGTATCTGCACTATTTGCTAGCTCAATCATTTTTTCAATCGGAAGCCGCTTTGTTGACTCTGCTATTTCTTCTTGCTTTCGAGCAACAATTTTTTTAAGTATGTCGGGTGTTTTTTGTACCATGGTTTTAATGAATTTATAACAATGCTTATTTTAAACGAATATAATTTACGTATATATTTAAGTAATGAGTGAAGTACATGAATTTACTAGATTTTCAGGCTGGAATTGATCACCCATTTTTTTTGATTGCGGGTCCATGTGTTGTTGAGTCAGAGTCTTTGGCAATGGAAAGCGCAAGCTATTTGAAAAAAGTTTGTAGCGAGCTTAATATCAATTTTATCTATAAGTCTTCCTATGACAAGGCCAATCGAACAAGTGCAGATAGTTTCCGTGGTCTAGGTATTGAAGAAGGGCTTCGTATTTTAGAAAAAGTAAAGTCTGAAGTGGGCGTCTCTGTTTTAACGGATGTTCATGAGGATTCTCCGTTAGACGAGGTTTCTTCTGTAGTTGACGTCCTACAAACACCAGCTTTCCTTGTAAGGCAGACTAATTTTATTCAAAATGTATGCGGCCAAGGTTTGCCTGTAAATATTAAGAAAGGCCAATTTCAAGCCCCCTGGGATATGGTGAATGTTGTTGAGAAGGCCAAGGCAACAGGAAATCAACAAATTATGGTTTGTGATAGAGGGACATCTTTTGGATACAACACGCTTGTTTCAGATATGAGATGCTTATCCAGTATGAGGTCAACAAACTGCCCAATTGTTTTTGATGCAACCCACTCTGTACAGCAGCCTGGTGGAGAGGGAGCGTCTTCTGGTGGGCAAAGAGAAATGGTACCAGTTTTAGCTAGAGCCGCTGTTGCAGTTGGTGTTTCTGGTGTCTTTATAGAGACGCATCCAAATCCTAAGCTTGCAAAAAGTGATGGCCTTAACTCTATGCCAATGAACTTAATGTTTACATTACTTGAAACTCTCAAGAAGATTGATGAAGTTACTAAAAATAATGATTTATTAGAGGATTCTATAAATGACTAGAGTTGCAATAAATGGATCTAAAGGAAAGATGGGACAGACCCTTGTTGAGGCAGTCAATTTAAATAATAGTGCGTCATTAGGTGCTGCTCTTGATAAAGGTGATAATCTTAATGATTCACTTCAAGATTTTGATGTTCTAATTGATTTTTCAAGGCCAGAGGCATCTTTAAACGCTATCTCTATTTGTAAAAATTCTGGAAAAGCAATGGTCATTGGAACTACAGGGTTTAGCGATGAGGAGCTAGAAGTAATTAATCAGGCAGCAACTCAGATACCAATTGTTTTTGCTCCCAATATGAGTGTTGGAGTTAACTTAACACTTAAGTTATTAGAAACATCTGCAAAAGTTATTGGGCAAGATTCTAGCATAGAAATTATTGAAACCCACCATCGCTATAAGGTTGATTCCCCCTCAGGAACTGCACTTAAGATGGGCGAGGTTGTTGCAAATGCACTTGGAAGAGACTTAGCTAATTGCGCAGTATATGGGCGGGAAGGTATTGAAGAGCCTAGAGATTTAAATACCATTGGGTTTTCATCGATTAGAGGTGGTGATGTTGTAGGGGACCATACCGTTACCTTTTTTATGGATGGTGAGCGAGTTGAAATAACGCACAAAGCATCTTCCAGAATGATTTATGCAAATGGCGCTGTAAGAGCAGCTAACTGGGTTCATGAAAAGCCGAGCGGCCTCTATTCAATGCAAGATGTCTTAGAGCTATAGGAGCATTTAATGTTGTACGCTATTATTTCTCAAGATGTAGAGAATAGTCTCGCAAAGCGAATTTTTGCACGACCTGACCATATTGCTAGGTTAAATCAATTAAAAGTTGAAGGTCGCCTTATTTTGGCAGGACCTCATCCTGCTATCGACTCAATAGATCCGGGAGAAGCTGGCTTTACGGGGTCACTTATTGTTGCAGAGTTTGAAAATCTTAAAGAAGCACGTTCTTGGGCTGAAGCAGATCCTTATGTTGCTGCTGGCGTTTATTCAAGCGTTGTTGTTAAAACTTTCAATAAAGTTTTGCCTTAAATGAATTCCATAGAAATGTTTTTTTGCTGGATAATTCAACATTTTTTGACAATAGTAGTTCAATCAAAGACTTAAAGAATGATAACAGTTAAAAATTTATCAAAACATTTTGGCGGAATCAAGGCAGTTGATGGGGTTGATTTGCATATTGAGCGTGGCTCAATAACTGGTTTAGTAGGCCCAAATGGTGCTGGAAAAACCACAATGTTTAATTTGATTGCTGGGCTTTATCAGCCTACAAAAGGCGAAATAATTCTTGATGGTAAGGACGTAACAGACTTAACATCACATCAACTTTTTCATAAAGGACTATTAAGAACCTTTCAAATTGCACATGAGTTTCCAACACTAAGTGTTTTGGAGAATTTAATGATGGTTCCTGCAAATCAGCTGGGCGAAAGCTTAATGAATACTTGGTTGAAGCGAAAACAGATCCAAGAAGAAGAAAAGACACTTCAAGCTAAAGCAGAAGAGGTTATTGATTTTCTCAGCATAAGCCACCTTAAAAATGAAAGAGCAGGAAATTTGTCTGGTGGTCAGAAAAAATTATTAGAGTTAGCACGTACGATGATGGTGGATGCTAAAGTAGTTCTTTTGGATGAAGTTGGAGCAGGAGTTAATCGAACATTACTTAGACAGATCGGCGATGCCATCTTAAGGCTTAACTTAGAAAGGGGTTATACATTTTGTATGATTGAGCATGATATGGACTTTATTTCAAGGCTTTGCAATCCTGTAGTAGTTTTAGCGGAAGGTCAAATTTTAACGAGCGGAACCCCTGATGAGATTAAAAGTAGTGATGCTGTTATTGAGGCTTATTTAGGCAAAGGAATTAAGACTGAGGCTACTAGTTAATGGCGTATCTTGAAGGTAAAAATTTAGTTGCATCCTACGGGGTAGTTCCAATATTACATGAATGCTCTGTTGAGGTTGAAAAAGGTGAGCTTGCAGTAATTGTTGGCCCAAATGGTGCTGGAAAGTCTACTGTAATGAGGGTGTTGCTCGGAATGCTGGAGGCAACTTCAGGTTCAGTTATGTTAGATGGAAAAGATATTTCAATGCTTTCTACCCAGGATAGAATCAGCCATGGATTGGCATTTGTCCCTCAAACAAAAAATGTTTTTCCCTCAATGACTGTTGAAGAAAATCTTCAAATGGGTGGTTTTATTAGGCAAGATGACATCAATCAAACAATCGAAGAGGTCTACGCGCTTTTCCCTATACTTTATGACAAACGCAAGCAACTTGCAGAGCAGCTTTCTGGTGGCCAAAGACAACAGGTTGCATTTGGAAGAGCTATGATGACGAAGCCTTCAATTATGCTCTTAGACGAGCCAACTGCTGGAGTTTCACCAATAGTGATGGATGAAATTTTTTCTAATATATTGGACGTTAGGAATGCTGGTATGGCTGTTCTTATGGTTGAGCAAAATGCTCAGCAGGCATTAAATATAGCAGACAAGGGCTACGTTTTAGTTTCTGGACGTAACGAGCATACTGGAACGGGTAAAGAGCTCATAAATAACCCTGAAGTTAGAAAAAAGTTTTTAGGAGGTTAGATGACGTCAGACTCGATTGATATTATTAATGCATTTGCCTTACTAACTAATTTTGTAATTCTTCCTGCATTGTCTTATGGCTCGCAATTGGCATTGGGAGCTCTAGCTGTAACTTTAGTTTATTCAGTGTTGAGGTTTTCTAATTTTGCCCAAGGCGATAGTATGGCTTTTGGGACAATGATTGTTATATTGCTTACTGGTTTTATGATTGGTAGGGGGTGGACAATTTCAGGAATTCCTACTGCTCTGTTAGTCATTCCTATAGCTATAGTATTTACCTCAATGTACTTGCTTACAATGGATAGGCTGATTTACCGGCACTATCGAAAAATAAAAGCAAAATCAATTACAATCGTAATGTCCTCAATAGGCGTTATGTTTGTTACTGGGGGTATAGTCAGGTTCGTGTTAGGCGCTACTGCGCAAAAATTTGAAGATGGCGAGAGGTTTATTTTTTCTGTCAGAGAATTTAAGGCATATACCGGCCTAGAGCAAGGAATTGCTTTTAAAACATCTCAATTTTTAACTATTACCATTGCTTTTTTATTGGTTGCTTTTGTATTTTATTTTTTACAAAAAACTAAAACTGGTAAGGCCATGAGGGCTTATTCTGACAATAAAGAGTTGGCGCTACTCTCTGGTATTGACCCAGATAAGATGGTCCAAATAACTTGGTTACTGGTTGCAGCTCTTACTACAATCGCTGGCGCACTTTATGGGCTAGATAAAGGCTTTGCGCCCCAGCAATATCATTTACTGCTCTTACCAATTTTTGCCTCAGTCATTGTAGGCGGCATTGGCTCTCCAGTCGGAGCAATTGCAGGCGCCTTCTTAGTTGCATTTTCTGAGATACTTCTTACTTATGCGTACAAAAAGTTTTTAATATACTTATTGCCACTATCTATGCATCCTTCTTCTTTGGTGCAGCTTATTGGTACTGAGTATAAATATGCAATATCCTTTGTTATTTTGGTTATTGTTCTTTTAATAAAGCCTACTGGGTTATTTAAAGGTAAGGTGATAGTCGATGAATAATCTAAATAATCTTTGGCAATCTTATAGAGCAGTTATTAGTTTCGCCCTGATGGGCCTTGTGCTTTTATTTGTTGGTTTGAATCAGTCATGGGCACTCGTAATAGGCATTATTAATATGTCTTTGATTTCAGCTATTATGGCTTTAGGCGTTAATATTCAATGGGGCTATGCTGGATTGTTTAATGTTGGAATTATGGGGTTTGCCGCCTTAGGAGGAGTTAGTGTTGTTTTGATTTCTCAGCAACCGGTAACTGAGGCTCTAGATGCTGGCGGTATAAAAATGCTTCTTGCTTTAGCCCTAGGAGCTGCAACGATTGCCGCAGGAGTGCTATTAAATAGAAGAGGAGTTAATAAATGGGTAATATCTTTAATCGTAGTTATTGGCTATCTCTTTACAAGGTTTTATTTCTCTGAGGCTTCAAAGTTGATTGAAAAGGTAGACCCTGCAATTACAGGATACCTAGGTGGTTTTGGCCTTCCTGTAGCCCTCTCATGGGTAGTAGGCGGTTTAGCTGCCGCTGGAGCTGCATGGTGGATTGGAAAAATTACCCTGAGTTTGAGGTCAGATTATCTTGCGATAGCAACTCTCGGAATTTCGGAAATTATTATTTACGTCATCAAGAATGAAGACTGGTTTGTAAGGGGACTTAAGAATGTTTATGGACTTCAAAGGCCTGTTCCTTATGAAGTAGATATGCAAAAATCAGAATGGCTTCAAAATATTGTTGCCTGGATTCACAGATCAGAGCTTCAGTTGTTGTCTCAATCAGACCAAATTGATAAACTAGGTGACTATATTAGAGAGGCATCAGTAGTTTTTGTTAAGCTTAGTTATTCAGGTTTATTCCTTGTAATTTTAGTCGCCTTCATTGTCCTTTCTAATCTTGCTTTAAATTCTCCATGGGGCAGAAAAGTAAGAGCAATAAGAGATAATGAGGTTGCAGCCTCTGCGATGGGTAAGAATATTACGCGCCAACATTTACAAATTTTTGTTATAGGTTCGGCAATTGTTGGCGTCGCTGGTGCATTATTAGTAACCTATGATGGAATATTTATTCCCACTGCATATCAACCTCTTCGATTTACTTTCTTGATATGGGTAATGGTTATTGTAGGAGGATCGGGTAATAATTTAGGCTCAGTTTTGGGCGCTTTTATTATGTGGTTTATTTGGATTCAGTCGGGCCCTATAGGGCTTTGGGTAGTTGAAATGCTTGGTAATTATATTCAAGAAGGAAACACATCATTAGAATTTATTGAAGATCGAGTTCACTATCTAAGGCTTATATTTATGGGCAGTATAATGCTTTTGATCATGAGATTTTCTCCTGGAGGAATTCTTCCAGAGAAAAATAAAGAACTATAATGCGTTCTTTAAATTGGGCTGAAATGAACTATTCTAGAAAGGTTTAGTTCTTTTTTTTTTACAATATTTTTAACACAAACTACAGGAAACTGTTTATCATTAGGGGGATTCCCATAAGAAATACGCTTTAATGCTTTATTAGGTGTAGGGACTCTTTTTTATATTTTAGGAGACGAAATGAAAGGTTATTTAAAAACAACAGCTGGATTTGTATTATCAGCTACGATGGCATCAGTATCACATGCTGATGTTACTATAGGAGAGCTACAGGGCTTTACTGGACCGCTTGAATCAATGATTGGTGCGATGTCTGGTGGTGCAAACTTAGCAGTGACTGAGGCGAATGCTTCTGGTAACTACCTGCAAGGAACAATTAATGTTGTCCAGGGTGATTCAGTATGTATCGACCCGGCAGTTGCGATTGCTCAAGCAGAAAAAATGATTAATGATGATAATGTTATGGCTATTATGGGTCCTAACTGCTCAGGTAATACTGGTGCGGTTATAACCAACGTGCTTGTACCTAATGGTATAGTTTCAATTTCACCATCAGCTACTTCACCTGCTTTAACTACTCTAGAAGACGGTGGATGGTTCTTTAGAACTGCTCCTTCAGATGCTAGACAAGGTCCAGTACTTGCAAGTATTGCAATGTCAAGAGGACAAACGGATATGGCTGTAACTCACTCAAACAGTGACTACGGTAAAGGTTTGGCTGATGCATTCGTAACTGCTTATGAAGCTATGGGCGGAACTGTTACAGTTATGGCTGGACATGACGACGACAAGGCTGACTACTCAGCTGATGTTGCTGCATTGTCTGCAGGTGGCTCAGCTACTTTAGCTATATTAGGTTATGCTGATACTGGTGGTAGAGGAATTATTTCTGCTTCAGAAGATACTGGTGCATTTTCTGACTATGTATTTGGTGATGGTATGATTAGTGCATTAACTTCAGGTGCGGTTGCAGATGGCTCTTGGGGTACAATTGCATCTCCAGATTTAAGTCTAGTTGATGTCTGGGCAGCAGTAGCTACTGCTGGTGGTGTTGATGGTTCTGGTGCATATGCAGGTGAATCTTATGATGCTATGGCACTGATTATTCTTGCTTCACAGGCTGCAGGTTCAACAGACAGGGCGGCAATTCAAGCTCAGGTATTAAATGTTGCTAATGCTCCAGGTATTCAATGTGCTGCGGGTGAATTAGCTACGTGTCTGAAGTACATTTCAGGCGGCTTACCCGTTGACTATGTTGGTGCTACTGGTGTTGAGTTAGACGCAGGTGGAACAGCTAATGGTTCATATGCAGAGCGTGAAGTTATTGGCGGTGAATTTACTAACGTAAAGATTCATCAGTAATAAGCTTTAAATATTGATTAAAAAGCCCGTCTTATGACGGGCTTTTTTTTTGAGTATTAAGCTAATGTATGAATTTACAACTTTTTATTAGATTGGCATTATAATGACTTAAGCTCAAGATGATTAAGGACAGCCAAAATGAATAATAATGAAATCTGGGAAAGTATAAAAAAAGCTCTGAATGCTTTAGCAAATAAACTCGATAACCATTACATGTTTTATCTAGATGAAATGGTGACCCCAAAGCTGATAACGCTTTTCTATTGGATACTCTTGTTTGCTTTTATAACAAAAGGCCTTGGAGATATATTCCTTGAAGGTGATTTCTGGCGTGGCCTAGTCTGGGTAGTTGGAGGCTCTTTAGCTTCTCGAGTTGCCTGTGAGCTTGTTGTAGTCCTATTTAGGATTAATGAAAACCTGGGTGAAATTAATGACAAAACTAGCGGTACTGACTCCCTTGGTAATGCTAGCTTTGAAAAAGATTACTATAAGCATTAAAAAAGATAGCATTAAACCTATTTAGTCTACAATAGCCGCTTCTCTTCTTTAAGTTTTTGCTTTATGAATAAAGGCATATTACTTGTGCTTTCAGGTTACCTGATGTGGGGCTGTTTCCCTCTTTATTGGGCGCTCCTCAATCATGTTAACCCTTCAGAAGTTCTTGTTCATAGAATCCTTTGGTCAGTGCCTGTTCTATTTGTACTTGTCTACTTTAAATCATCTTGGCAAGCAAACTTTAAATCATCAATATCTTCTAAAAAAGAATTATTTTTCTTATTTTTAACGGCCATCCTTATTACCATTAATTGGGGAGGCTATATTCTTGCTGTCAATTTGGGCAGAGTGGTTGAGGCATCTATGGGTTACTTTTTATCTCCAGTAATTAATATGATGGGCGGTTATATTTTTTTCCAAGAGCGGATTTCTAGACTGAAGCAATGGGCAGTCTTCTTTGCAACTATAGGTGCTTTATATTATGTCTTTAGTGGGGATTCTTTTCCTTGGCTAGGGCTTCTTATTGGATTCACTTTCTCTTCCTATGGTGTTGCTAGAAAGGCAATGGTTACATCGGCAGTTCCTGGTCTATATATAGAGACATTACTGCTCTTACCATTTATAATTATTTTTACTTTGTGGTTTAATGCAAATTACGATTTGGCTATTTTTAATTTGAATTTATCTACGGATATTTTATTAATATTAGCAGGGGTTGTTACTGTAGTTCCTTTAGCATTATTTACTGCTGGAACCAAACTTCTCCCGATGACAACTGTGGGAATATTATTCTTAATTACCCCTACAATACAATTTTTGGTGGGTTACGTTTTATATGATGAGCCTGTGAACATAAATCAATTATTAGGGTTTATTGGCGTTTGGGTTGGCCTAATTATGTATAGTTACGCACTTATCAAGGGTAAATAGTCAATTTAAAATAATAGCTGTTATAGGTTTTTTGGAAATTTTTATGAAGAATACTAAGAATATGATTCCTACGATTTTTAAAACATTACATGTTTCAAATTTAGATGAATTAGGAGATCTTTACAAAAATTGGGATGACTATGAGAATGATGTTATTCAATTAGCTGGGTATGTTGGCCACCTAGTTACCACTGAAGCTTTGCTTAGACACTTAAAGAATAAGGAAGCCAAGATATTGGATGCAGGTTGTGGTACAGGACTTGTAGGTGATATTCTTTATAACAAAGAATATAAAAACATAGTTGGAGTGGATTTTTCAAAGGAAATGCTTAACAGGGCGCTTAAAAAAAATGTTTATAAATCTCTAAGTTTGTGTGATTTAACTCAAAAGCTAAAGTTTGAAAACAATTCTTTTGATGCTATCGTTTGTGCAGGTACTTTTACATGTGGCCATGTCGGGCCAGAAGCACTAAATGAAATGGTAAGAATAACAAAAAATGAAGGATACATAAGTTTTACTGTTCGAAAGCAAGAGTGGGAGGCATCGCCTTATGAGAAAATTATTAAAGAATTAGAAGGCTCTAAGTTATGGCGGCAGGTTGAGCGCCATACATCGGAATACAATACTCAAGAGGGCGTAACCTGCCAATTATGCTTGTATCAAGTAACTAAATAAAATAATATGTTTTCAAGTTTTTCTACTCAAAATAAAGCGTACCTTTTTGCGGGCGTTGCTATTTTTTTCTGGTCTACTGTTGCTACGGCTTTTAAACTTGCCTTAGAGCATTTAGAGCCCATTCAATTGGTTTTTTATTCGACACTATTTTCAGTAGTAGTGCTTTTCTTTATTACGCTTATTCAGGGCAAGCTAGGTTTAATTAAAAGTTTCTCGAAAAGTGCACTAATACATTGCGCTTTTCTTGGTCTTTTAAACCCTTGTCTTTATTACATAATTCTTTTGAAGGGTTATGACATTTTGCCAGCGCAAGAGGCCATGGTGATCAACTTTAGCTGGCCTGTTATGATTGTTATTTTATCCATTCCAATCCTTAAGCAAAAAATTGATATTAAATCCTTTCTGTCAATTGTTGTTTGTTATTTTGGAGTTGTAGTTATCGCCTCAAAAGGTAGTTTATTTTCAATGCAGTTTGAGAACCTTTTAGGTGTTGGATATATTTTAATGACGACTGTTATATGGTCTTTATTCTGGCTTTTTAACTCCAAAAATTCAAATGATTCTGTAGTAAGTTTGTTTTTAATTTTTTTATTTAGTTTGCCCTATATTTTGATGATTTTTTACTGGAGTGATTCATTTGTTATACCTTCATTAAAAGGGGTTATTAGCTCTGCATATATAGGTCTATTTGAGATGGGAGTTACCGTAGTTCTTTGGCAGTTAGCTTTAAAAACTTCAACAACTGTTTCAAGGGTAGCTAGCCTAGTTTTTATCACTCCTTTTTTATCTCTTTTGATTCTACATTTTGTATTAAAAGAGGACATCTTGGCTTCAACTATTTTTGGTGTTATGCTTATTTGTTTAGGCCTAATATTACAAAAATACTTTACAAGAAAGAGTCTTGAAACTCCTTGATTCTAAAGTAACTGTAATAATTTAATATATAATTCTCATTTTTTAGCTAAGGACGAAAATATGTCTTACCTTGCCAAACTTAAAGGCTCTCCAGCACCTATCCCGCCAAAACCGTCATTTAAAGAAATGGGTTTTATTTCCTTAGGTGCGTTTCTAGCAGCGTGCGTAATTGGATTTTTAGCTTATTACACAAATGAACTAATAATTATGGGCTCGTTTGGCGCCTCAATTTTCGTTTTATTTGTACTTCCAGACTCTCCATTTGCACAGCCTAGAAATGTAATTTTTGGGCATTTTGTCACAACTCTCGTTGGACTTATTTTTTATCACCTAGTTAGTTCTGACTGGTGGAGCATGGCTTTAGCTTTAGCTTTTGCTATAGCATTAATGCAGTTCCTAAGAATTCCTCACCCACCGGCAGGCTCTAACCCGTTTATTGTTTTTTTACTTGGTGCTAATTGGGATTATTTATGGATGCCAACTCTCATAGGATCAGTATTAATAGTATTGGTAGCTCTTCTTTATAACAACATATCTAAAAATAGAAGCTACCCTAAATACTGGTAACAAAAAATTATTAAATGTTATTTTGAGTTAGTCCTTATAAGATATTACAAGCATCTTCAAAATTTAGTCGTGGCGCTCGGGGACGTAATTTTGACTCATCTCCATAACCAATTCCACAAATAAAAATAGCCTTATTCTTATTATCTGGGAAGAATTCCTGATTAAGCATCTCCTTATTAAACCCCAGCATTGGGCAGCAATCTAGACCTATAGAACGAGCCGCCAAAATAAAAGTACGCACCTTGGAGTGCGGAGTTAAATTCCGCAACATTTTTTATTATTTTATCTTTTCCTTCGTAAAAAGATTTGGCATCATTATGTGGAGATAGGATCGGCAATGATTCATAAAATTTAGTGTCATAGCTAATGATTACTACAGAAGGAGCGCTTATAGTTTTGTCAATATTTCCCTTATCTAATGATGGCTTGATTCTATTTTTTGCTTCAGCACTTTGGATAAATGTGAACCTTGCAGGACAGCAATTACCAGAGGTTGGTGCAAATTTAAGTAAATCGTAGATTTGATGAATTTGATCATTAGTTATATCTTTTTCTTTCCATGCCTTATGGCTTCTAGCTTTTGTAAACAGTGTCTCTACACTTGAAATTGAAAGCATGGGATACATCCTTTAAGTTTAATTAAATTAAGAGTTATTATAAATATTCTCTTTCACTATATGAGGCTGATAATTTAAACATAGAGTTGCTAAACTATATAAAATTGAATCATGAAAAACTGTATTTTTTGTTCTATTGTTAGTGGGGATATTCCTGCTGAAAAACTTTATGAAGATGACAGAGTTTTAGCATTTAAAGATGTTAATGCACAGGCTCCGGAACATTTTTTAGTAATACCTAAGGAGCATATATCCACCCCTAACGACGCTGTTGATGAGTCTTTGCTTGGCAGCTTAAATATTACTGCTGTAAAGATTGCTAAAGAACGTGGATTTGCTGAAAATGGCTACAGACTTGTTATGAATTGTAATAGCGATGGCTGTCAAAGTGTATTTCATATTCACCTACATTGTTTAGGTGGTCGTCAGTTGCAATGGCCTCCAGGCTAAATCTTCAAATTAAGATAGATAATTAATCTTAAATGAGCTCAGAGTTGAATTAAAATAACGTCAATTCTACCTCGAGTTTGAGTTAGATTTTCGAAATATAAACTAAGGAAACAATGAGCCAAAACGGCATTGAGAGACAAAGCGTTGGAGAATATAGTGAGCGCGCTTACCTTGATTACTCAATGTATGTCATACTCGATCGTGCACTACCCTTTATTGGTGATGGCTTAAAACCAGTCCAAAGAAGAATAATATACGCGATGAGTGAGCTTGGCCTTAAATCCACTGCAAAATTCAAAAAATCTGCCAGAACTGTCGGTGATGTCTTAGGTAAATTCCATCCTCATGGTGATAGTGCATGCTATGAAGCTATGGTTTTGATGGCTCAGCCTTTTTCTTATCGCTATCCTTTTATTGATGGGCAAGGGAACTGGGGAGCCCCAGATGATCCCAAGTCTTTTGCTGCAATGCGTTACACTGAGTCCAAATTATCGCCTTACGCAGATTTACTTCTTGCTGAAATTAACAAAGGCACAGTTAGTTGGACAGATAATTTTGATGGAACGATTCAAGAGCCACAACAACTTCCTGCTCAAGTTCCAAATTTATTACTTAATGGTACGTCTGGAATTGCTGTTGGTATGGCTACAGATGTGCCCCCACACAATCTATTGGAGGTCATAGCTGCTTGTATTCAGCTCTTAGAAAAACCCTCAACTGAGCTTGATGAGATTATGAAAATTCTTCCAGCTCCGGACTACCCAACGGATGCTTATATTGTCAGTTCAAAAGAAGACCTCCGTCAAATGTATGAGACTGGACACGGTTCAGTCAAAATGAGGGCTGGTTATGTTAAAGAGGATGGAGAAATTGTCGTTGAGTCTCTTCCCTATCAGACATCTGGCGCTAAGGTTATTACACAAATTGCCGCTCAAATGCGCAATAAAAAACTTCCATTAGTGGAAGATCTTCGCGATGAATCAGACCATGAAAATCCAACGAGATTAGTCATTGTTCCAAGATCAAATAGGGTGGACTGCGATCAATTAATGCTTCATTTATTTGCAACCACAGATCTTGAGAAAAATTATCGCGTTAATATGAATGTCATTGGTTTAAACGGTAAACCACAAGTTAAGCCGTTGATTCCTTTATTGAAAGAGTGGCTAGAATTTAGAATGCAAGTGGTCGTTAATAGACTTCAGTCCCGATTAAATAAAATTTTAGATCGGCTGCATATTCTTGATGGCTTGCTAATAGCTTATCTAAACATTGATGAGGTGATTGCCATCATTCGCCGTGAAGAAAAACCTAAGCCGGTTTTAATAGCGCAATTCAAAATTAGCGAAATCCAGGCTGAAGCAATCTTAGAATTAAAGTTGCGCCATTTAGCCAAACTTGAAGAAGTTAAAATTAAAAGTGAGGCAGAAGAGCTCGGAAAGGAGCGGAAGTCTATTGAGCTTTTGCTTTCAAGTGAAAAAAGATTAAAGACATATATCAAAAAAGAATTAAGAGTAATCCTTGAAGAGTTTGGAGATAAAAGGCGCTGTCAAATAGTTTCTGATGTCTCATCTGCCCAGGCATTTAACGATCAAGACATGATTCCAGCAGAAAATGTTACTGTTGTCCTAAGTGAAAAGGGTTGGGTTAAGGCGGCTAAAGGCCATGAAATTGACTCTTCTTCGCTAAACTACAAGTCTGGAGATACGTATCTAAAAGATGCTAAAGGAAGAAGCAACCAAATGGCATTCTTTATTGATTCTACAGGACGTTCATATTCTTTATTAGCCAATAGCCTTCCGAGTGCTAGAGGTCAGGGAGAGCCGCTTACTGGTAAATTAACGCCTCCATTAGGTGCTGAATTTATAGATGTAGTTATGGGGCAAGATGATCAAGCTGTAATACTCTCGTCAGATGCTGGTTACGGCTTCGTGTCAACTTTGGGTAATTTAAACTCAAAAACCAAGTCTGGAAAGCATGTAATTACATTATCTAAACAAGCAAGAGCTAATAGGCTTGCCATGGTCGAAGATATAGATGGTAATTTTGTTGCAGTTGTTACTAATAGAGCTAGATTGTTAATATTTCCGGTATCTGAGTTGCCACTTCTGTCTAAAGGCAAAGGTAATAAGCTCATTCAGATAGCAAATAAAGACTTTATTGATCGAGAAGAGTTTGTTGTTGGAGTGTGCGCTATTAAAGATAATCAAAAATTAAGAGTTCAGTATGGGAAAAAACACAAAAACTATGCGTTTGATGATTTAGTAAATTTTGTTAGTCATCGCGCGAGAAAAGGTTTAATTCTTCCAGGCGTTTTCAAAAAAGTTGACAGCATCGAGGCGACTGATTAGTTAGAGTTAAATATAGCTCAAAAAGCCTTATACCTAGTATCTAAAAGGTTATTTTCATCACTCATGAAGTTGGTAATTTATAATCAAATAGGTATAATCCGTATTTTTTTTATCAATTTTTCCGAATATGTTCGTACTAAAAATTGTTACAGACTTTGCATCTGCTCATTCACTTAGAGATTATCCTGGTGATTGTGCTAGGCTGCACGGCCATAATTGGCAGGTAGAGGTTTCCGTATGTTCACAAGTACTTGATGATTCTGGGATCGCAATAGATTTTCGTGAAATAAAAAAACAAACTAAGTTGGTGGTTAAAAGGTTGGATCACCAATATTTAAATGAAATTAAACCTTTTGATGTTCTAAACCCTACTGCTGAAAATATTGCTAAATATTTTTTTGATGAAATTGCCTTATTAATTACCAATAAATCTGTGAAGGTTAAAGAAGTTACGATTTGGGAAACACCAAGATCTGCAGTTACTTATTCGGAATCATAAATAATGAAAAACACACTACTCCCTGACACTCAAAATATTAAAGACCTTCGTAATATTGTTATTAACCAAGTTGGAATTAAAGATATTTTGCATCCAATCACCTTTGTTAATAAAGATAAAGATGCGTATCCATCGGTTGCCAATTTTACAATGACAGTTAGACTTCCTGAGAATGTGAAGGGAACTCATATGTCTAGATTTATTGAAATCTTAAATGCAAATGAATGCAGTTTTAGTGTTGAAAGCTTTATGGGGCTTGTTCAAACTGTTGCCGAAAAGCTTGACTCGACAAGTGCCCGTATCGTAGTTGATTTTCCATTTTTTCGTAAAAAATCAGCTCCATCTTCTGGCGTTCAAAGTTTGCTTGACTACCAAGCTACGTTAATTGGTAATATTATTGATGGTAAGGCAGAGTTGACTGTAAAAGTTGTAGTTCCAGTCACTAGTTTATGCCCATGTTCTAAGAGTATTTCTGAATATGGCGCTCACAATCAAAGATCTCATATAACTATTGAAGTAAAACCTTGCAAAGGTTCAGTTGTTTTTTTAGAAGATTTGATAGATTTAGCAGAGCAAAAAGCGTCAAGTGAGCTTTATGCGATACTAAAGCGTGATGATGAAAAAGTTGTTACTGAAAGGGCCTATGAAAATCCTGCATTTGTTGAAGATATAGTTAGAGATATTGCTGTTGAATTAAACGCCAATGATAAGATTAATTACTACTCTCTAGAGTCAGAAAACTTTGAATCAATTCACAATCATTCTGCGTATGCTCTAATTACAAATCAAAAGTAGGATCTATGAATCATAATACGGATAATGTTCGAATTGTATCTAGTGCACCAATGGTCTCGCCAAATGCTCTTATAGAAAAATTACCTTTATCTGAAAAAGCTGCCTCAGGCGTTGTAAGTTCTAGAAACTCTATCAAAAACATACTATATGGAAACGATAACCGTCTCATGGTTCTTGTCGGCCCATGTTCAATTCATGATACAAAGGCAGCAATCGAATATGCAAACAACTTACTCAAATTAAAAGACGAATTGTCTGAGGATTTGTTTATCGTTATGCGAGTGTATTTTGAAAAGCCTAGGACGACAGTTGGCTGGAAGGGTTTAATTAATGACCCATACTTAGATGAGAGTTTTGATATTGATAAAGGCCTTGAGACCGCACGCAAACTTTTAGTTGATTTAGGTGAAATAAATATGCCAGTTGGCGTTGAATACTTAGACGTGTTAACGCCTCAGTACTTGTCTGATTTGATTTCTTGGGGTGCTATAGGTGCTAGAACAACGGAGAGTCAATCACATAGAGAGCTAGCGTCAGCATTATCTTGTCCTGTGGGATTTAAAAATGGTACAGGAGGCTCTTTAGAAATTGCTTTTGATGCAATTCAGTCTGCTAATAGCCCTCATCACCTCTTATCTGTTAACAAGGATGGTGGTATTAGCCACTTTACTTCTTTAGGCAACGATACGGCTCACATTATTCTTAGGGGTGGGAAGGATGGGCCAAATTATTCGAAAGAGCATATTGAAACTACCTGTGAGAAATTAAAAGACAAAGGTTTGGTTTCTAAAGTAATGGTAGATTTCTCGCATGCAAACTCTGAGAAACAGTTTAAAAATCAATTGAAAGTTGGCGCAAATATTGCGGCTCAGATTGAAGAAGGTTCAGAATCAATTTTTGGTGTCATGATTGAATCTCATATCAATGAAGGAAATCAAAAAGTTGGGCCATTACCATCATTAAAGTATGGAATTAGTATTACTGATAGCTGTATTGGGTGGGAAGACACAGAGTCCCTTTTAAGGGATCTAGCAAAATCTGTAAAAGCTAGAAATTCATAGATTTTTTTGCTGTTTTTAGCCTTCAAAAAGACCCAAATTATTGGTGTGTTTTTACCTCATCTAGGGTACAATTAAAGCTAGTTATTTTTATAGGTTTGTTGTATGTCTGACGATATCGATTCTAAAGAAATCCTCGATCAAAAATTCCCAATAGTTACTATAGAAGACGAGATGCGTGACTCCTATTTGGAGTATGCAATGAGCGTAATTGTGGGAAGGGCTTTGCCTGATGTTAGAGATGGTTTAAAACCAGTTCATAGGCGTGTTCTTTATGCCATGGAAGTACTTGGGAATGATTACAATAAATCTTATAAAAAATCTGCCCGTATTGTGGGCGATGTTATCGGTAAGTATCACCCTCATGGTGACACAGCAGTATATGACACTATCGTAAGAATGGCTCAGCCATTTTCGATGAGATGTATCCTTGTAGATGGTCAGGGAAACTTTGGCTCAGTAGACGGAGACCGCGCCGCAGCTATGCGTTATACAGAAATACGTATGACAAAGCTTTCGCATGAACTCTTAAGAGACTTAGATAAAGAAACGGTTGATTTTATTGATAACTATGACGGCTCTGAAAGTGAACCTTCAGTTTTGCCTACTCGAGTCCCAACTTTATTAGTTAATGGCTCTTCAGGAATTGCTGTGGGAATGGCTACCAATATCCCGCCCCATAATCCAACTGAAGTTACTGAGGCTTGCCTTAGGTTCATTGATAATGAAGACATAACTATTGATGAACTTTTAGAAATTATGCCTGGACCTGATTTTCCTACAGCAGGAATTATTAATGGTGCATCTGGTATACGAGAGGCGTATGAGACTGGTAAAGGAAAGATTTACATGCGCTCAAGATCTCACGTTGAAGGTGAAGATAAATTAAGCATTGTTGTAACAGAGCTTCCATATCAAGTAAATAAAGCAAGGCTCATTACTAAAATTGCAGAGCTTGTTAAAGATAAAAAAATTGATGGAATAACTGGTCTTAGAGATGAGTCAGATAAAGATGGTATGCGTATGGTGGTTGAACTTAGGCGAGGAGAAGTGCCAGAGGTTATGCTGAATAACCTATATAAGCTAACAGAAATGCAAACTGTCTTTGGTATCAACATGGTTGCAATTGACAAGGGGATGCCAAAATTAATGAATCTAAAGTCTATCTTGAGTGCCTTTATTGCGCATAGAAGAGAGATAGTAACTCGCCGCTCTATTTTTGAGCTTAACAAGGCAAAAGATCGAGCCCATTTATTGGAAGGCTTGTCCGTCGCTCTTTTTAATATTGATGAAGTTATTGCGCTTATAAAGGCTGCTCCTAACCCTAGTGAAGCAAAAGAAGGGTTGGTTGCGAGAGTCTGGAAGGGATCTGTTATTCAAGAGCTTATTGGTGATAGAGACATGGCTCAGTTCAAGCCACAAGATTTAGGTGCTGATCTTGGTCTCCAAAAGAATGGAGATTATCAATTATCAGAAAAACAAGCGCAAGCTATTCTTGATTTAAGACTCCACAGATTAACGGGTCTTGAGAAGGACAAAATATTTAATGAATTTAATGGCCTACTAGAAGAAATCAAAAATTTACTTGATATTCTTCAAAATCCAGACCAATTAATGGATGTAATTCGTCAAGAGATTACTGAAATTCGAGATAATTTTGGTGCTCCTCGAATTACTGAGATTATCGAAAATAAAATCGACCTTACACTTGAAGATCTAATTGCCCAAGAAGATAGAGTGGTAACTTTATCTCATGGAGGTTATGTTAAGGCTCAATCTCTTAGTGATTATCAGGCGCAGAGAAGGGGTGGCAAGGGGAAGGCTGCTACCAAAATGAAAGATGAAGATTTTGTAGATCAGTTGTTTGTAGCAAACTCGCATGATACAGTTTTATGTTTCTCATCTAGAGGAAGAGTGCATTGGCTGAAAGTTTATGAATTGCCAATGGCCTCAAGAATTTCTAGAGGAAAGCCAATCATTAACTTGCTTCCTTTAGAGAAGGATGAATCGATCAATGCAATATTGCCAGTCAAAGAGTTTACTGATGACCAGTTCGTGTTTATGGTTACGAGTTCAGGTACATGTAAAAAAACATCACTTAAAAACTTTTCACGTCCAAGAAATGGCGGAATTATTGCAATTGAGCTTAGAGATGATGACAAGTTAGTTGGCGTTGAAATTACTGCCGGTGAGCACGACATCTTACTTTTCTCTTCGGCTGGAAAATCTATACGCTTTAAAGAGTCTGATGTCCGTTCAGTTGGTCGAACAGCTATAGGAGTCCGAGGAATACGTTTGGCAGACAAGGATCAAGTAGTTTCATTGATCGTTGCAGAGTCAAGCGACCCTATTCTTACAGCGACTGAAAAAGGCTATGGCAAGAGGACTCAATTAGATGAATATCGCTCTCAAGCAAGAGGTGGTTCGGGGGTTATTTCAATAAAAACATCGGATAGAAATGGTGAGGTAGTTGGCGCTATTCAGGTGACAGACGAAGATGAGATGATGCTAATTTCAAATAAAGGTACTTTAGTTAGAGCTCGTGCAGTGGACGTTTCAATTATTGGAAGAAACACTCAAGGTGTTACTCTTATTAATATAGCAGACGACGAAAAGCTAGTTTCAGTCGCTAAAATTGCTGAAACTGAAGATGATGATTTAGATGAGGGTGAGCACTTAGACGATGATTTTCAATCAGAAGAAGCCAATCAGCCAGAAGAAGACTCTTCAACAGAAGAGTAGTTTTATTCAATCAAAACCTATTAAGTTAAAAATATTAATAGGTTATCCATATATATATTACTAAAATCTTAAAATTTTAGAAATATATATATCAATATAAGACATATCCAATAAAACTTATTCTTTTTAATAAAATAAACTTTAAAAGTCAATAAGGTCTTGATATAATTCCTAATGAGTTAATTGAACTAACTCTATTTTTTTGATACATTTACAATAAATCTTAGGAGAAATAAATATGAATATTAAATTTACCACCAAGGTATTTGGAGCAGTTGCAGGAGCCTTATTGCTTAGCACTTCTGCAAATGCAGCATGTGGAAAAATGCAAATTGCGGACATGAATTGGCCTTCGGCATCGTTGATGGCTAATGTTGATGCTGCAGTCTTAACTGCTATGGGTTGTGAAACTGAGCTAGTAGTTGGAGCTACAATGACTACATGGGCTTCAATGGATGCTACGGGTAAGCCAGATGTAGCACCTGAATTATGGGCCAATGCAATGGCTACACTAGTAGATAGTGCGGTTGCTGCAGGCAGAGTAAAAGTTGCTAATTCAGCACCTATGAGTGGATTAGGCGAGGGTTGGTGGATTGATCCAATAACACTTGATGCGAATCCAGAATTAACGACTGTTGAAGCAGTAATTGCTCGACCTGACTTATTTCCAGACAAAGAAGATCCTTCTAAGGGTGCTTTTATGGGATGTCCAGCAGGTTGGGGTTGTCAATTAGCAAGTATAAATCTTTTCAGAGCGCATGACATGGAAGCTAAAGGATGGAAACTTCTCGATCCTGGTTCAGCTGCAGGTCTTGACGCGGACATCGCTAGAGCAGGTGAGCAGGGTGAGCCGTGGTTTGGTTACTACTGGTCTCCAACTACGATGATCGGTAAATATGACCTTAGATCTGTTGATTTAGGTCCATTTGCAGGTGATGATAACTGGAATAGTTGCATTGCGCTTGCTGCAGATTTATGTGCTGATCCTCAGAAATCTGGATGGACAGAGTCTCGCGTAAATACTCTAGTGAGTGATAATTTCTTCTACAATGCTCCAGCAGCTGCAATGGATTACTTTGCAGCTCGTACTTATCCTGGTTCAGTTATGAACTCTATGCTTGTTTGGATGGGTGATAATCAGGCTGGTGGTGCTGATGCTACTACTTACTTCCTTCAAACTTATCCTGAGGTTTGGAAGGCTTGGGTTGATGATGAGACAGCAGCGACAGTTGAGGCTGCAATGTAGTTTAAGAAATAGTTTTAATTTTTTTAAAAGTAATTGCCCGTAGAGTTTTCATGCTGCGGGCAATTTTTTATTCAAATGGAGTGATACATGGCAATTAGATCCGTTCCACAACAAAGCATCCTCGAATGTTTGCCATCAGCAGTTGAAATTGCAGACTTACGAGTTGCGAATAAAGACTTAAACTTTATCCAAGCTAACATCAAAAGAGCGGATGACCTTGCTACTGAAGCCTTTAATGCAACTGATTACTCCCAACTAGTTTCAATAACAGATAAGTTTGCATCACTCACTAAAAGAGCTGTAGACAGAGGTGAGACTTTAAAAGAATTTTCCAAAGATTCAAACCCATTAACTCAGATTAATGATTCATCGCAATATTTTGAAAAAGTTCAGTTATTGTCAAATAATCTTGAACTTAAAACCAATGAGCTTGCTGAGCAATTTAACTCTTTAGCATCTTCAAAATATGAAAGTTACAACAATTCTTTGAATGATTTAAGCCAGAGTGTAAATTCAATTTCTTCACCTTCAGAAGTTATGGCTTTGTATCAGAACTTAGAGTCATTTTTAAAAGATATTTCTGAAAATGTAAGATATCTTAATAGTGATTTCAAAGCGAGTCAATTTATCAAGGATGTGGAAGTTTTAACCCAGAAATATAGTGAAAAATCAGAGATTTATAGCCCTTCATTTTTTAATGATGTGGAGTTTCAAGTAAAGTTATTAAGTGATCAAATTGCGGGGCTTTATAATAATGTTGACTCTCTTAACTCTTCATATGAGGTTGATACTCACCTTCAGCAACTCTCTCAAATAAGAGAAGTAGTAAATGCATCTGCACCCGAATTTAAAAATTTTGCAGGTTCTGAAGAAATGGTCCTAAAGTTAAATGATTTGAGTCTTGCAACTCACGCAAAAGTTCAAGATATGTTTGATAGTTATGATGCAGTAGTAAAACTCTTGCCACATGTTAATGATTCTGAGGTACTTTCAAAAGCAGTAATAGAGGCCTCATTAAGGACTAATGTAAGCGCAGTGGAAAATATGCTTATGCCATTGGTTGGTAAAACAAGCGAACTGAGCAGCAAAGTGATGGAATTAGCAGCTCAATTTGATAGTGCTAGTTATAGTCAAATTCCGGTTAGGTTAGCAAAAAGTATTGACAACGAAGTATCAAGACTTGAAAGAACTTACATGTCTATCCGTCCATCAGATCCAGAAAATTTATCTGGAGTGATAAGTGAATTATCTAATGATATAGGGCTTCAATTTGAAACTCTTAGGTCAGTCGACCCTTCTAGCCAAATAGATTACTTTGATAGTTTGGTTGCCACTATAGATAAAACAATTCATTTATCTGAGGTTTCTATCTTTGTCAATAATGCTCAATCAATCTCTCATGATGTAATGATGAATTCACGTCAGTGCGTAGATAGTGCGTTTAAGGACTTTAGTAGGGATGTTGGAAGCACTATGGAGAAAATTTTTGATCCATTGCTTTATTTTTTAGCCCAATTTGAACAATTATTACTTGCAACACCTTGGCCATTGTTTCTAGCCATTGCAGGAGCTCTAGCTTGGCTTGGCTCACGAAGTATGAAAGTTACGTTTGGAGTTATGTTGGCATTCTTCGCTATAGGATTCTTTGACATGTGGACTCCTATGATTTCTACTGTGACGATGATTTCTGCGGCCACTCTTCTATGTTTAACGATAGGAATTCCACTCGGAATATGGATGTCTCGATCGGATAGGGCTCAATCATTAATCACCCCAATGCTGGATATTATGCAAACAATTCCTTCCTTTGTTTATCTTATCCCTGTGGTTATGCTGCTTGGTATTGGAAAGGTGCCTGGTTTGATAGCAGTTTGTATATATGCAATGCCACCGATAGTAAGGTTGACAAACTTGGGTATTCGCCTAGTTGATAGAGAGGCGATGGAGGCTGCTGATGCTTTTGGTGCTACATATCTGCAGAGATTATTTATGGTTCAAATTCCATTAGCACTTCCCAATATTTTTGCTGGCGTAAACCAAACAATTATGATGGCATTATCAATGGTTGTAATTGCCTCAATGATTGGAGTTACAGGCTTAGGTTTGCCCGTACTTCAAGCTGTTCAAAACCAATATTTATCTCTTGGTTTACTCAACGGCTTGGCGATTGTTGCATTGGCGGTTATATTTGACAGGGTTTCACAAGCGTTTGGCACTCGGATTCAAAAACACCGTTCTGGAGATGTTCTATGACGCAAGATATTAAAATTAAGATCACTAATTTAACTAAGATTTTTGGACCAAAGGCGAAATCTGTTTTAAAGCATGTTGATAACGGTATGACGAAGGATGATCTACTTAAAGAGCATCAACATGTCCTTGGTTTGAGTAATATCAATCTTGATTTAGCCAACAAAAATATTGAAGTAATTATGGGCCTTTCTGGGTCTGGAAAGTCAACCTTAATCCGGCATATTAATCGTCTTATTGAGCCTACTTCTGGCTCGGTTATTATTGGCGGTGAAGATGTGATTCAAATGCCTATGGAAAAACTTAGAAAGTTTAGGCAGCAAAAAACTGCAATGGTGTTTCAAAGCTTTGCACTCCTTCCTCATAAAACAATTATGGATAACGTATGTTTGGGAGTCCATCTGCAAGGAATTAAGGGAGATGAGGCGGTTAAAAAAGCCAAGAAGTGGATTGACAGAGTAGGTTTGACTGGCTACGAAGATCGTTATCCATCGCAGCTTTCTGGCGGAATGCAACAGCGAGTTGGATTAGCTCGAGCTTTAACGTGTGATACTGAAATTTTAATGATGGACGAAGCCTTTAGTGCACTTGATCCACTCATTCGAAGTGATATGCAAGATTTACTCTTAGAGCTTCAAAAAGAACTCCACAAGACAATTGTATTTATTACTCATGATCTCGAAGAGGCGCTTAAGATTGGAGATCGTATTGCCATTCTTAATGGCGGTGAACTGGTTCAGCACGGAACAACTCAGGAAATTATAATGACACCTGCAGATGATTATGTAAAGGACTTTGTTAAAAAGGTAAATCGCTCTCATGTGCTTCAAACAAAATCTGTAATGACGGATCTGAAACCAGCTAAGGGTTCTACCAATATATCTGTTAATGAGATGGATTCAGTGGACTCAGCCTTATGTGAGATGCTTCGTGAAAATGCTGATTGCTGCATAGTTCAAGACTCTGGCGGGTCAGTTGTAGGCTATTTAAACAAAAGGGATATTGCTGAAGTTGTTAAGCCGCTAGGTGCTTAAAGAGTTAATGTTCCCTGGTAGAGCTAAAGGTTAAATTTGGGTGTCGCTCGATTGTTAGTTGAAGATTTACCATGCTTGGGGCTAAATAAGACAGCATTCCTGCGCTATCAATTGCTACATTGTTTCCAGCTTTTATTTTGAGCTGGTCGATATCTTTATCCAAACCAGTAACCCATCGTGCTGTAGCTACATTAATCGTTTCGAATTGACAGTCCACTCCGTACTCGTATTTGAGTCTATGGGCAACCACATCAAATTGCAGTATACCTACAGCTCCTAGAATTTGAGAGCTATTAGAAATCGGTCTAAACACTTGTGTCGCGCCTTCTTCTGAGAGTTGATCTAGGCCTTTTTGGAGTGCTTTAGCTTTTAGAGGGTCTTTGAGCTGTGCTCTTCTAAAAAGCTCTGGAGCAAAGTTAGGGATGCCTTGGAAGTTAATCTTCTCACCTTGAGTAAAAGTATCTCCAATACTAATTCCACCATGATTATGAATGCCTATAACATCTCCAGCATAGGCTACTTCAGTTGAGCTTCTTTCTCGAGACATAAAGGTTACAGCATTTGCAATTTTTATTTGCTTTCCTGTTGGCACTTGAAGAACCTTCATTCCTTTCTGATATTCACCACTGACAATGCGCATAAAGGCCAATCTGTCATGATGTTTAGGGTCCATATTAGCTTGGATTTTAAAGATAAATCCAGTTAATTTTTCTTCTTCAGGAGATACATTTCTAGTATCACTTTGCCTGCTTTGAGGTAAAGGGGCATATTTAATAAACCCATCTAGCAAGTTTTCAATTCCAAAGTTATTGATTGCTGAGCCAAAAAATACGGGCGTTTGCTTGCCCTCTAGAAAATCATTTAAATTAAAAGGGTTAGTTGTTCCGCTAATGAGTTCAATTTCTTCTCGGGCTTCCTTTGCAAGATCTTCACCTAAAATTTCATCAAGCTGAGGATTATCAATTCCTTCGATAATTGTGTTGCCACCTATATTTGCATTTTTACCGCTTTCAAACAAATAAACTTTATTTTCAAGCAGGTGAAAAACTCCTTTAAAACCCTTTCCCATACCAATTGGCCATGTGATTGGTGAGCATTCGATATTTAGTACAGATTCAACTTCATCCAGAAGATCAATAGGTTCACGTCCTTCGCGGTCCATCTTATTGATAAAGGTTATGATTGGCGTGTCACGAAGTCTGCATACTTCCATTAATTTAATTGTTCTTTGCTCAACACCTTTGGCTACATCAATAACCATTAAAGCAGAGTCCACAGCAGTTAAAGTGCGGTAAGTATCCTCAGAAAAGTCTTCGTGACCAGGAGTGTCTAGTAGATTAATAACGTGATTATCATAAGGAAACTGCATCACGGATGAAGTAATAGAGATGCCTCTTTCCTTCTCCATTTCCATCCAGTCACTTGTGGCATGACTATCAGCTTTTCTTGCCTTTACGCTTCCAGCTGTTTTAATAGCTCCACCATAAAGGAGCAACTTTTCAGTAACTGTAGTCTTGCCAGCATCGGGATGTGAAATGATCGCAAAAGTGCGACGTTTGGAGGTTTCAGACATATTGCCTAAGCCTTTGGTAAAGTTACGCCAGTTTGGCCTTGGTATTTTCCGTCTCTATCTTTATATGAAGTTTCACATACCTCGTCAGACTCAAAAAAGAGCATTTGAGCAACGCCCTCATTGGCATATATTTTTGCAGGCAAAGGTGTTGTATTAGAAAACTCTAGAGTTACGTGTCCTTCCCATTCTGGCTCCAGTGGAGTGACATTAACAATAATGCCGCACCTTGCATAAGTGGACTTCCCAAGGCATATAACTAGCGTAGAGCGAGGAATTTTAAAGTACTCAACTGTTCTTGCGAGTGCAAAAGAATTTGGAGGAATAATGCACTCATCTGAGTCAATTTCAACAAAGCTTTTGGCATTAAAATTTTTAGGATCAACAATATTGTGATTGATATTGGTAAATATTTTAAATTCAGTTGAGCAGCGAACATCATAGCCATAGCTAGAGGTGCCATAAGAGATTATTTTTTGATCGTTTGATTGTCGAACTTGTTTTGGCTCAAATGGATGAATCATCCCATTTTCTAGGGACATTTTACGAATCCACTTGTCTGATTTTATACTCATGAATTGGTATTTTACAGTGCGTAAACAATCAACATTATCGAATCTTTATACTGGCTAAACTAATTAAAACCAAAATCAGGGTAATTATCCAAAACCTTACAATAATTTTTGGCTCTTTAAGTCCTTTTTTCTCATAGTGATGATGCAGTGGCGCCATTAAAAAGATTCTTTTTTGAGTGCGCTTAAAGTAGCCTATTTGGATAATTACTGATAAGGTCTCAGCAACAAATATGCCGCCCATTAGAATTAACAGTATCTCCTGGTGAACAATAATAGCAATAACCCCTAAGATTGCACCTAAAGAGAGCGATCCAGTGTCACCCATAAATATTTCAGCTGGGTAGGTATTAAACCAAAGAAAGCCAAAGCCTGCTCCTACTAATGCTGCGCATAGTACGAATATTTCACCTGTTCCTGGCATGAATGGCATATTCAGATAACCTGAGAAATTATAATTTCCCCCAATATAAGCAAAAACTGCAAGGGCTCCACTGATTAAAATAACAGGCATTATTGCTAAGCCATCTAGACCATCTGTAAGATTGACAGAATTTGAGCTTCCAACAAGTGCAAACCAGCCAATAATTAAAAAAGCAAGCGCATTAAGCGGAATAATAAGGTCTTTGAAGAATGGAATCAATAGCTCTGCGCCAATAGTTTTAGAATTTAAGCTCAGTAGCCACACACAAATTAATATTGCGCTAATCGACTGCGCCAGGATTTTTTGTCTTCGACTAAGACCATCTGAGTTTTGTTTTTTAATTTTTAGATAGTCATCGATAAAGCCAATTGTACTAAAAAGAAGAGCTGTAACAATTACTATCCAGAGGAATGGGTTGTCCCAATCTCCCCAAATAAGGACACTGATAAAAAAAGCAAAAAGTATTAGGACTCCTCCCATAGTTGGAGTTCCTGCTTTTTCTAAGTGAGTTTCTGGGCCATCATTACGAATCACTTGACCAATTTGATAATGCTGAAGTTTTGAAATAATCCATTTGCCAAGAACTAATGTAATAAGAAGGGCGGTCATCATTGCAAATACAGCTCTTACAGTTAAATAGCTTAGAACATTAAAGCCAGTATCTAATGAGGATAGAAAGCTTAAGATTTCTAAAAACATTATTATTTATCCTTTGCAGAAATCAGAATTAGTTCAAATATTATGAATGAGTTTTGAGGTATGTTGCCACTTGGAGCATCACCAAATACATATTCATAGGTTGCAATAATAGTGCGCTCTTCTCCAATGGACATTGCTTGAGTGTTTTCCTCAACAATTCTAATTATCTCACCGCTTCCAAGGGTGAAGTCAATTGGGCTTCCTGGCGCACGCATTATTTGTCCACTGTTAGCTTTTAATGCTATATCTACTGAAACAAGCTGACCTTGATTTGCTAGATTGCCATCACCTTTCTTATTAATTCTTGTGAAGTAACCTAAATCATTTTTTGTAGCATCTGGATAAGTGGAAGTTGCAAAGTCTTCAAAGTCAACTTGTCGCAAGGCTTGTTGAGCAATAATTCCTTCATTTGCTTGTGCTAGTAGATCATTAAATGAGCCCTCATTAGCAATAAATTCATTTGCATTGTCACCAATACGCTCAATTCTTACAGTCTCCAAAGTATCACCTTTTTGAATGGAATTTACAACGTCCATGCCCTCAACGACATGACCAAAAACGGTGTGCTTGCCATCTAGCCATGGAGTAGGCACGTGAGTAATAAAAAATTGTGATCCATTCGTTGCCGGTCCAGAGTTAGCCATTGATAGGATTCCAGGTTTGTCATGCATTAAATCGGTAAATTCATCTGCAAATCGATAACCAGGGCCACCAGTGCCATCTCCCTTGGGATCTCCACCTTGAATCATGAAGTCATCAATTACTCTATGAAAAAATATGCCATCATAAAAAGGAACACCAATATCCTTGTTACTTTTTTTAGTGCCTTCTGATAATGCAATAAAGTTGATTACAGTTAGCGGCGCTTTTTTATAAGCCAACTCAACAACTATTTTTCCTTTGTTGGTCTGCAAATGTGCATAAATTCCATCATTAGTTGTAGCAAATGACATAGAAGATAATAATAATGAAAAAACAACTAAAAGTACTCTCATAATAACCCTAGAAATAAAATGATTAATGATACCCAAAATCATCTTTATTTTTACTCTGATACGTTAAAATATGCATCTAATTAATACACGATACAGCTGGATTGGTTGTATTAAATTATTATCTAACTTGAGGATCGTTTATGTCTTTGCTAATTACAGATGAATGCATTAATTGTGATGTCTGTGTTCCTGAATGCCCGAACGAGGCTATTTATATGGGCGAAGAGATCTACGAAATCGATGGCGATCTTTGTACTGAGTGTGTAGGGCATTTTGATACACCGCAGTGCGTTGAGGTATGCCCAGTTGATTGTTGTCTCCCAGATCCTGACAGGGTTGAGACCGATGAAGTGCTTTTAGCAAAAATTAAAGATCGGGAAAGCTAAAGCCTTATAACGTCTTTTTTAGTGCGGACAAACAAAGTTCTATATTCTCTTTTCTTGAAGTATAGCCCATTAATCCAATTCGCCATATCTTTCCTGCCAAATTACCAAGGCCAGCGCCGATTTCCATATTGTAATCATTTAATAAAGTGGTGCGAATCTCAGCGTCATTTGCTCCTTCAGGAATGAATACGCTATTAAGCTGAGGCAGTCTGCTAGACTTTTCAACTAAGTAACTAATCCCAAGTTCACTTAAACCATCTCTAAGTAACTGGTGATTTTGTTGGTGTCGATCCCATGAATTTTCAAGTCCCTCTTCACAAAGCATAACTAAAGATTCATGAAGGCCATATAGAGTATTTACTGGAGCTGTATGGTGATATGCCCGCTTTGAGCCTTTACCCCAATAACCCATTACTAAATTAAGATCCAAAAACCAGCTTGTTACAGGCGTTTTTCGATTACTAATTTTATGAACTGCTTTTTCACTAAAGCTAACTGGTGACAACCCTGGCATAGCAGAAAGACATTTTTGAGACCCAGAATAGATTGCGTCAATACCCCAGTCATCCACTCTTAATTCTGAGCCTACTAGTGAGGTCACTGCATCAACAATAGTTAAGCAATTATGCTTATTGGCAATCCCACAAAGTAATTTTGCATCCGACAAGGCGCCTGTTGAAGTTTCTGCATGAACAAATGCAACAATTTTAGTATCAGGATTTTCAGTCAAGCACTGCTCAAGTTTTTGAGGGCTAACGGGTGCTCCCCAATCATCCTCAATGATTATTGCTTGGCCACCAATTCGAGTTACATTTTCTTTCATTCTTGAACCAAAGACACCGTTGATACAAACTATAACTTTATCTCCAGGCTCTACAAGATTTACAAAGCAGGCCTCCATTCCAGCTGAACCGGGCGCTGATATTGGCATTGTTAATGCATTATCAGTCATGTAGGCATACTGCAGCATCTCTTTAATTTCATCCATCATGTCAATAAAAGCAGGGTCTAGATGGCCAATGGTTGTTTTTGCCATTGCATTAAGGATTCTTGGGTGAACATCTGAAGGGCCAGGGCCCATAAGAGTTCTTGAAGGGGGGGTAAATGATTTCATACGTTTTTTTTAGGAAATATAATTAATAACTCTTTATAATGTTTTCAGTCATGAGCATTATCATAGAAGCTGTGTAAATAGTTTTTAATAATATTCAAAGCAACTTGAACTATATTAATTGAGCTTCTATTTAATTAAGCTACTATAGGCATAAGTTAATAGAGTGCATCAATATTAACAATAATTATTTAAATGTAAGTGATATGTCTATTATTTCAGAGTTAACCAAGGCTTTGCCCAAAAATTCAGTAATATCTGGTGAAGAGAACACTCGTCCTTTTGAATGCGATGGCCTTAGTGTTTATAAACAAAAGCCCTTAGCTGTTGCTTTACCTAGTAGTGTTGATCAAATTAAAAAAGTTTTGGAAATTTGTAAGAAAAATAATACTCCTGTGGTTACAAGAGGCGCAGGGACAGGGCTATCTGGAGGCGCTTTACCGCTTAAAGATAGTGTCGTTCTGGGGCTTTCAAAGCTAACCCGAATCCTCTCCATTGATCCAGAAGCTCAAACAGCAATTGTTGAACCAGGAGTTCGTAATATTGCTATTAGTGAGGCAGTTGAAGAGTATGGCTTGTATTATGCGCCAGACCCTTCTTCTCAAATAGCGTGCACTATTGGTGGAAATGTTGCAGAAAATTCAGGCGGCGTTCATTGTCTTAAGTATGGACTAACAGTTCAAAACTTAGAGGCAGTAAAAATATTGACAATAGATGGCCAAGAGTTGCTTTTTTCGAGGCAAGATGAAGGTATGGGTTTATTGGCATTAATGACGGGATCAGAAGGCCTTTTGGGTGTTATATCTGAAATTACTGTTAAGCTGACTAAAAAGCCACAAGTAGCAAAACTTGTAATGGCTGGTTTTGATAGTGTTAGAGATTGTGCTAATACAGTAGCAGAAATTATTAAGATTGGAGTTATCCCAGCCGGGCTGGAGATGATGGATCAATTTGCTATTGAAGCCTCTGAGGCCTTTGCTCATGCAGGATACCCATTAGGCGCTAAGGCACTATTACTGTGTGAGTTAGATGGCTCTGAAGAGTTGGTCAAGGAAGATTTAAATAAAGTTATTAATATACTTTCTAAAGCCTCTTCTGTAAGAGTGTCAGAAAATGAAGAGGAGCGCTTACTTTTTTGGAAGGGAAGGAAGTCAGCATTTCCTGCAGTTGGAAGGTTGTCTCCTGATTATTATTGTATGGATGGCACAATTCCAAAAAGATTTTTAGCTGATGTTCTGGAAAAGATAAGCAGTCTTTCAGTAACATATGATCTAAGAGTTGCAAATGTTTTTCATGCTGGTGATGGCAATTTACACCCTTTAATTCTATATGATGCCGCTCAGCCAGGAGAGCTTGAAAAAGCAGAAGACTTTGGTAATGACATCCTCAAGTTATGTGTTGATATGGGTGGATCAATTACTGGTGAGCATGGCGTGGGAATTGAGAAATTAGATGCCATGTGTCATCAATATAATAGTTCAGAGCTAGAGATTTTTCATCAAATTAAGGCCGTCTTTGATCCCCATTCTCTTCTTAATCCTGGAAAGGCAGTGCCTACGCTTCATCGTTGTGCTGAATTAGGAAATATGCATGTTCATAATGGCAATTTACCTCACCCTGAATTGGAACGCTTCTAGCTATGAGCTCAATTTCAGAACTGCAGCATAAAGTAAAGCAAGCTAATAAACTCAGAATTACTAATAATGTTAAAGATAATAAAGAAGAGCAATTAAATATGTCTTCATATTCTGGGATTGTTGAATACTTCCCAGAAGAGTTAGTCATTACGTTAAAGGCTGGAACAACTATTGATGAAGTTAATAAAATTCTTTCAAAAAATAATCAAGCTCTAGCTTTTTTTACCGATGACTCTAAAAAAACAATTGGGTCATTGTATGCAACATCTGGAGCAGAATTTTCAGATAGTGTTTTAGGTGTTCAGATAATTAATGGTAAGGGTGAGCTGCTAAATTTTGGTGGCCAGGTTATGAAGAATGTTGCTGGTTATGATGTGTCTCGCCTCTTGGTTGGCTCAATGGGTCGTTTGGCAATAATAACCCAAATTAGCTTAAAAATCTTGCCTGAAAAAGTAGCAGTACAGTTTCATAAAAAACCATCAATAAAAAATAAAGAGTCTGCAATAAGAGAGCAAGTTGAAATTAAGTTAAAAAAAGTATTTGATCCTTATGGGGTTTTTATCTAATGCATGCAGAGCTTAAACAGCCATCGATCACACAACATGAAAATGACACTGCTAGCCAAGTGATTGCCTCATGTGTGCACTGTGGATTTTGTTTGCCAACTTGTCCGACCTATCAAATTTCAGGAGATGAACTTGATTCTCCAAGAGGTCGAATTTATTTAATAAAGTCAGCACTTGAAAATAATGAATATAGCTCTAAATCTCTAAAGCATTTGGATCAGTGCCTTACGTGTCGCTCCTGTGAAACAACCTGTCCTTCGGGTGTTGAATATGGCAAGCTGCTTGAGGTTGGCCGTAATTTTTTAGAGCCTAAAAGATCAATCGTGCAAACACTTTATCGATTTTCAGTAAGAAAGGTTCTTTCAACACCTTTAATTTTTAAGCCAGTAGGTTATTTTTTTCGACACTCTAAAATTATTTCAAAACCAATTAAGCCTAAAAAGGTAAAGTCCACAGTGCTACTTTTAGGGGGTTGTGTGCAGCCAACACTAGCTCCTAACATTAATCATAGTATAAAAAATATTTTAGCTAAATTAGATGTAAGAGTTCTAGAGGGCAGGCAAAGTGATTGTTGTGGCGCATTAGATCAGCACTTGGCTGCACCAAAAGATGCTTTATCAAAAGTGAAACATAATATTGATAAATGGACTCTAGAACTTGAGTCAAATGCAGAGGCTATTATTTCCAGCGCGAGTGGATGCGGGGTCATGGTAAAGGATTATCCAAGCCTATTTGAGGAGTCAGACCCATATTTTGAGAAGGCTAAAAGAGTTTCATCAAAAACTCAAGATATTGCAGAATATCTAGCAAATCAAGATTTAAGTGAGCTGCAATTATCAGAGCTAAATATTTCCTATCATGAGCCATGCACTTTACAACATGGCCAAAAATTAGGCGGACTTGTTGAGTCAATCCTCTCTCAGTTTGGCTATCTTAAAGCTCCAATTAAGGATTCACATATCTGCTGTGGCTCTGCGGGAACATATTCAATCTTTGAAACGGAAATAGCGAATAAATTAATGATAAATAAACTTGAGAATTTAAATGCTTCTCAGCCAGAGATAATAGTTACTAGCAATATAGGCTGTTTGATGCATCTTCAAAAAGGCAGCTCAATTCCTGTGAAGCATTGGGTGGAGTTGTTAGATGTCTAGAGGTAGAAAGTTAAAGAGTAAAATTTATGAAATAGAGATTGAGTCATTATCCCATGAAGGCAGAGGTATTTCTCATAGTGACAACAAAGTTATCTTTACTCGAGGGGCTTTACCTGGAGAAAAAGTTATTGCATCCCGTACGCTCTCCAGAGCAAAGTTTGAAGAGGCTGATGTTGTCGAAATAATTAAATCATCACCAGATAGAATTGAGGCAAAGTGTGCTGTTTATGGAATATGTGGTGGTTGCTCATTTCAACACCTTTCATCTGAAAATCAAATAATTGCAAAGCAGAGTTGGCTTCAAAGTGCGTTTATTGGTCAAGCCAAAACTGAACCTAAAAACTGGCTCGAGCCTATGCAGGTTGAGAGCTGGGGTTATCGCCGTAAGGCCCGATTGGGCGTTCGCTATGTTGCTAAAAAAGAAAAAGTTCTTGTTGGTTTTAGAGAAAGAAAGTCTTCATTTATAACTGTGATGAGCCGCTGTGAGGTGTTACATCCGTCGCTTGGTGACAATCTAGAAATAATTGCAGACTGTATTGGTAAGCTCAGTATTAGGGAGCATATTCCTCAGATTGAGGTTGCAATTTCGGAGTCACATACAATATTAATTTTAAGGCATCTCCAACCTTTGACTGAGGCTGATGAAGATATACTTAAAAAGTGCGGCGAAAGAGTATCAATAACTTGGTATACGCAGAGTGGAGGCTTAGACACCATTAAGCCTTTGATTGGAGCTGTAACCCTAACTTACTCTATTCCTGATCATAAGATTGAAATGGAATTTTTACCGAATGACTTTACGCAAGTTAATTTTGCGCTTAATCAAAAAATGATTAACCTTGCGATTGAATTGCTCGAATTGAATGATCAAGATAGTGTTCTTGATCTTTTCTGTGGGCTTGGTAACTTTACGCTTCCTATTTCAAAATATGTTAAAAAAATAGTTGGTATAGAGGGTGATAAAGGCTTGGTAGAAAGAGCTAAAGCCAATGCTGATGCTAATGGAATTACTAACGCCTCATTTTATAAGGCAGACCTGTCTGAAGATGTATCAGGCTCTGAATGGTTTAGAGGTCAAAAATATAATAAAGCTTTAATTGACCCAGCTAGAACTGGGGCAATTGAGATTGTTGAGCTTCTTCCAAAATTAAACATTGAGCGATTAGTTTATGTTTCTTGCAATCCTGCTACTCTTGCTAGAGATACTGCTCGTTTGATTGAATTAGGCTTTACTTTGATGAGTGCAGGCGTGATGGATATGTTTCCGCAAACTGCACATGTAGAGTCAATTGCACTTTTTACTCGCAAAAAATAAGTATTAACGTATGATAATATTAGATAAGATTTTAATTTCTATTGGAAAGATTAATGAGCTATAAGCGTAACTTGTTGCCAAAAATGGCTATGGAAAGACTTAAGGAAAATCCAGAGGCTGTATTGATTGATGTTAGAACACGTACTGAACATAAGTATGTAGGCTATCCAGAAAATTCAATTCTTATTCCTTGGTTTGATGAGCCGGATTTAAAATCTGATCCAGAGGCTTTTTACGAATCAGTTCTGAATGAACTTGGAGACCGAAGTGAAGTACTGAATACTGAACTGATTTTTATATGCAGGAGTGGATTCAGATCAAATGAGGCTTTAAAGTGCCTTCAAAGTAATGGTTTTACTTGTCTTTCCCATGTCGCTAGTGGATTTGAGGGTGACTTGGATGAAAACGATCATCGTGGCAACCTTAATGGCTGGAGGCATGATGGGATGCCTTGGTCTCAAGGCTAAACTATCTCTAGATTAGCGTAAGAGCTAATCAACCATTTCGTTCCAGCTTTTTGAAAATTAATTTGCAGTCGCATTGAATCACCACTTCCCTCATAATTTAAAATAGTGCCAAGTCCAAATTTTGCGTGCTTAACGACCTGACCTATTGAGTACATTGAATCTGAAGTTGCAACCATCTTCTTGCTAACTTTGGTATTTTTTTCATATCCTTGATGAGTGCTTTCACTATTAGGGTTTTTAATATAGTTTAAAAAACTTTTTGGAATCTCGTCAAGGAACCTTGATTGCATTGAATAAAAGGATTGCCCATTAATAAAACGTCTACTTGCATAGGTGAGGGTAAGAGACTTCATTGCTCTAGTCATACCTACATAACAAAGACGCCTTTCTTCATCAGTATTAGGAGACTCTCCCTCGCGTTGTCTGGATGGAAACAAATCTTCTTCCAGACCTACCAAAAAGACTACAGGAAACTCTAATCCTTTGGCTGAATGGACAGTCATTAGCTGAACAGACCCTTGATTACTTTTATTAGACTCACCACTGGAGTCAAGAGTTGCAAGAGCAATAAAGCCCTGAGTTTCATTTAGTTCATTATCTTCTTCATGGGTATATTTAGTTGCTGCTGTAACTAGTTCACCTAGGTTTGCTTTTTTAGTGCCAGCCTTATCAGTCTTATCATTAGCATAGTGTGCCATTAATCCAGATTGAAGTAGAATAGAGTCAACTTTTTCACTAAGCATTAGATTTTTAGTGCTGTCACTAATTTCTTCAATTAAATGGATAAACGACTGTAAAGCATTTGCTGCCCTTACTGGCAGGCTATTAATAATAGCAATTGATGACTGAAAAAGGTCAGTATGGTTTTCAATAGCGTGAGATCTGATTTTTTCAATAGTTGAGAGTCCAATCCCACGAGTTGGAAAGTTCACAATCCTCTCAAAAGCAATATTATCAGAAGTGTTTTCAATGAGTCGAACATAACCCATTGCATCTTTTACTTCTGCACGTACAAAAAATGGCAAACCCCCATAGATTTTATAGTTAAGATTTTGCCCTCTAAGTGCTTGTTCAAATTCTCTAGATTGGGCGTTTGATCGATAAAGTATGGCGCATTCATCTAGGTTCCTACCTTGATTAAATTGGGTCTGGATTTCACCAATTACATATTGAGCTTCCTCTGTTTCGGTTCTTGCATTAAATACATTGACAAGATCGCCATCTCCTGACTCCGTCCAGAGTGATTTTTCAAGCCTATTCTGGTTGTTTGCAATTAGGGCATTTGATGCGCTAAGAATATTTCCTGTTGAGCGATAATTTTGCTCAAGCTTGATAACTTGAATTGGTTTAAAGTCACTCTCTATTTTTTGAATATTTTCAATTCTTGCACCCCTCCAGCCGTAAATTGATTGATCATCATCCCCAACACAAAAAACATGGTTGTTTTGATTATGAAGTATTTTTATAAACTGATATTGGACTCGGTTAGTATCTTGAAATTCATCAACTAAGATATGACAAAATTTATTTTGGTAGTGATCTAAAAGGGACTGATTATTCTTTAAAAGCTCGTAACTTTTAACGAGTAAGCCTGCAAAATCAACCAAGTCATTGGCCTGACAATGCTTCTCATAAAGATCAAAAACTTTAGTGCTCTGCTTTACAAAAAAGTTATAGCCTGCATCAATTTGATGGGGCAATATGCCTTCATCTTTCTGTTGGTTAATAAACCATTGCACCTTTTTTATAGGGAACTTTGTTTCATCAATACCATTCTCTTTCATCAAGCGTTTAACGATTCGAAACTGATCTTGTGCATCTAGTATTTGAAATGTGGGCGAAAGATTCGCCTCTACTGGATGAGTCCTAAGTAGTCTATGAGCTAGCGAGTGGAAAGTGCCAACCCACATCCTGCCAATTGGCTGTCTTAGAAGATCACTCAATCGCTCTTTCATTTCATTAGCAGCTTTATTTGTAAAAGTAACTGCAAGTATGTCGTCAACATGATGATTCTTTGTTGTTACTAAATAATGAATTCTTTGAGTTAATACGCGCGTTTTTCCGCTCCCGGCACCTGCAAGAATTAATGCATTTGTGTCTTCACTTAGGGTGACAGATTGCTGTTGTTTTTCATTTAGTCCATCAACTATTGGCGCAGAATTCATATTAGGTATTTAATTAAATTTGGAGTTTTTTTTGTTCTGATTATTTGAAAAGGATATTACTTGATGCGAGTATAGATAAATTATAATCAGATTATGAGCCATTATAATGATGACTGATTTCTTTGTCACAGTTAAGCTGGCTTACTACTAAATTAATATGAATAAATCTTGGAATGAGAGTGCGCGCTCATCATTGAAAAGCGCTAACGAGTGCAACGAATATTTTGAAGGAAGTGCTTTTAAAGAATTTCACTTTCCCATCAAAATACCACTTGAATTTGCAGAAAGAATTGATAAATCTAATCCTTTAGATCCTCTAATGCTTCAAATTCTTCCAAAAGAAGTCAAAGCTACTGAGGGTTTTTTTGATTCACCTGTTTCAGATGAGGAACACTCTCCAGTTAAGGGTTTAATTCATAAGTACCCCTCACGAGTTCTCCTAATAGCAACGAGTGTGTGTGCAATTCATTGTCAGTACTGTTTTAGACAGAATTTTGATTATGTTTCGCATGATATTTTAAAAAACTGGCCCACTATTGAGAATTATTTAATGAATAAAAAAGAAGTGAGTGAAGTTGTCTTAAGCGGGGGTGATCCTTTGACTTTAAGTGATAAAAAAATTAGCAAAATACTAAATAAAATTGAGGTTATTGGTCATATTAAAACAGTTAGATTTCATACTAGAACAGCTGTAGTAATTCCATCAAGAATTACTCAGGAGCTGGTTGATATGCTTAACAAAACTAAGTTAAAAGTCGTTTTTGTTTTTCATATAAATCATGCGAGAGAAATATCTGATGAGTTTATGAAAAATGTCGAGAACTTAAAGACTCATACTTTATTAAATCAGTCAGTATTACTTAAGGACGTGAATGATAGTGCTAAGGTTTTATCTGAACTGTCTAACAAGCTTTTTGCATTTAATATATTGCCATACTATATCCACCTTCTTGATAAGGTTTCCGGAGCTGAGCGTTTTTTAGTTACAGATAAAAGAGCCAAAGAGATTTATAAAACACTTCAAACCTTATTACCAGGTTATTTAGTTCCAAGAATGGTTCGAGATGAGGGCGGTGACTCTAAGAGGTTGGTACTATAAATTTGCTCAAATCGTCTATTGTAATTTCACCCATAAAAGTATGAAGTAATTCACCCTCTGGGCTATATATTTGAGTAGTTGGCATGCCTATAATTTCGCCAAAATTTGAATATTCAGAGTCATTATCTTCGTTATAAAGTACGATAGGATAGTTAATCGAAAAGCGCCCCACATAGTCATTAATTATTTCTAGATCTACAGGCTCAAAATCAAGTCCAAGGATTTCAACATAATCAGAATTTTCTTCATAAAATTTTACAAATGCAGGAATCTCTTTTAGGCAAGGAGTACACCAAGTTGCCCAAAAATTAATAACAAGATATTTTCCGCGAGTATTTTTCTCTGTAAAAATGACACCTTTTGTATCTGTTAGGCTAAATGAAAGCTCTGGAACAGATTCATACCATGGCATTAGAGGTTTCGCCCAGTCTACTATATCGTTAAAACTTAATGCTTGGCTTGCATGAAATGGAGTTATTAGCCAGAGTATAATTAGAATTTTTTTCATTAGTCAGTTTTATGAATGCAAAGATTTATCACAATTCTCGTTGCTCCAAATCAAGAGCAACTGTCGCTATTTTAGAACAAAATGAAGTTGACTTTGATGTTGTTAATTACTTGATTGAGCCTCCCAGTGAATCAGAGCTCAGAGCAATTTTGAGTGATTTGAGTATAAGCGCTAGAGAACTTCTTAGAAAGGGTGAATCGAAGTACAAAGAATTGGAGCTATCTAATAAATCTTTAAGCGAAGACGAGTTAATTAAAGCAATGCATGAGTTTCCAATTTTAATTGAGCGACCAATCGTCAGAACAGAGAAGGGGGTTGCTATTGGAAGACCTCCAGAGAACATTCAATCAATTCTCTGATTTTATTCTCTATGGTACGGGCGATTATTAAGTAGGCTATATCCACGGTAAATTTGCTCTACTACTAATAGTCTTGCCATTGAGTGCGTCATTGTTATATTGGAAAGCCCCCAAACCTGATGACATTTTTGTTTAACGTCTGAAGAAAGCCCATCTGCGCCTCCAATGAAAAGTGCAACACTCTCACCATCAAGCTGCCAGCTTTCGATTGACTTAGAAATTTGTTTACTAGTTTTTTGACTTCCAGTCTCATCAAAGGCCACCAATAGTGTTGCCTCGCTGGCGGCTTCTAGAAGTAATTTTGCTTCAAGGTTTTTTGAATTTTCTGAGCTGCTTGATTTTCGGTTTTGAGATTCTAAGCTTGTAATTGTGAAATTATAGTAACTAGGAAGTTGTTTTTGATAGTGCTCAATACCAAGATTAATCCAATTAGGCATTTTTTTGCCAATCGTAATTAGGTTAATCCTCATCTTCCTCGGTAGACCATAATTTTTCTAATTTATAGAAATCTCTTGTTTTTTCAGTCATTAAGTGAACAACAACCTCACCCAGGTCAACTAAGGCCCACTCACTTTGTTGTTTGCCTTCGATTCCTAGGACAACCATGCCAACTCTCTTAGCTTCCGTACTGACATTTGTAGCCATACTTTTGACATGTTGTATTGATCTGCCAGTAGCTATAATAATTGCCTCTATATCATCACACTGTTTCATAACGTTTAGGGTTATAACATTTTCACCTTTTAAATCATCAATTACGTTTTCAACAATTTTTGTTTGTTTGTCAAGTGTCATATTTTTTTATAAAGCTAATTATGGAAGTAGGTAAAAAATTATCAAGATTTTGATTGGCGGCAATTTTACCTCTAATATCACTCGATGAAATATCTATCATTTGAGAATTGGAAAAATATAAGTATCCATTTGGTTTTGCTTTAAGTTGACGAGCATTCTTTGCTGTGTCAAAAGTTTCTAGAGTTTTACTAATTGGCTGATCACCAATTCTCGGAAGCACAGCTATATGGACCAACTTTGAAAATTCATCCCAGTTTTTCCAAGTTTTAAAATTGATAAAGCTATCCATTCCAATAACTAAGCAAATTGACTCATCTTTAAATGACTCTTTTAAGTCGAGTAGGGTGTCAATCATGAAAGAGTTTCCACCGCGTAAAATTTCTCTCGTATCTATCTCAAGACTCGTGAACTCCTTAATAGCCAGATTTAGCATTTGAAGTCTTTCTTTTGAGGTGTAATTTAGAGAGTTTTTATGGACAGGCACGAAGCAAGGCAACATAAATAGTCGACCAAAATCAAGTTCATTTTTTATTGATGTAGCTGTTTGAAGGTGTCCAAGATGAACGGGATCAAAGGAGCCGCCATAAATTCCTATCATAGTAAGGCATTTACTTCATCTAGTGTCATTGGAGACATAGGGTACGTTCTAGTTGAATCATGAACATGCATTCTATATCGAACAAACGTATCTTCATCTTTGATAAGTAAAAAAGGGTTTGCTTTTTTTTGCTCTGCTATTGTCGTTGTTATCTCTGATCCATAATTATGTCCACATAATAAGTGGATATCATCTCCCACTTCAGCCAATAATTTTTTAAGTGAATGAAATAATGTGACTGGATTGGAGCCTGCAAGGCTGCATATACCAACGCCATAAACGAATAATGTGTCACCAGCAATAAGATGCTCGTCTAAAAGATAGCAAATACCACCAGCAGTATGCCCAGGGGTTTCAATAATTTTTATTTTTGTTTCACCTAGCTTGATGATTTCACCATCTTTAACTGTATGAACTTTATTTTCAATATTTAAGTAAGGAACCTCATTAACGCCAGCAGTAATTTTTGCGCCTGTTTTATTTGCTAGGTCATCGACCGCGTTTGTATGATCACCATGCCAGTGCGTAATCCAAATATCGGTAAGGGCATAGCCTTTACTCTTTATTTTCTCTAAAAATAAGTCTGGCTCCCATGCAGGGTCTACGATTGCACATGTTTTGGTTGCTTCGTCAAATATAAAGTGAATTGAATTTTCATAGGCGCCAATATGATAAAGCACGTCGATTGAGTATTGATTACTGTTGTATGTTTTTTCCATAATGCATTATTTTACCAATTTTGACTTGACTGAAATGAGATACAGATTATAATTTACGCTTTTGCTAAACATCCTAGTTTCTTGGGGCTATAGCTCAGCTGGGAGAGCGCTTCGCTGGCAGTGAAGAGGTCGGCGGTTCGATCCCGCCTAGCTCCACCAAGCAAAATAGTTTTAATGTCGCGTTCGTCTATCGGTTAGGACTCCAGGTTTTCATCCTGGCAAGAGGGGTTCGATTCCCCTACGCGATGCCATTTTTTTTTAATTAAAAAAG
>Ga0307986_10000036_pt1 | contig 83558 bp, 79 predicted proteins | sample EllFjometageno82_FD_203170 | JGI IMG/M metagenome (GOLD analysis project Ga0307986, IMG submission 203170) | Marine microbial communities from Ellis Fjord, Antarctic Ocean - #82 | ecosystem: Environmental > Aquatic > Marine > Unclassified | place: Southern Ocean | collected 2014-10-09 | reverse complement strand
CCGGATACATCGACTATGTAGATGGCTATCCCGATAGCGGCATCGTATACGATATCAATGTGAATTTGGACAGTGATTCTCTACGGGAGCAACATGGCTCCTTCGATGTGTCCGAAGTGACTCTAGGCTTTCATGTGATTGAATTTTTGCTGTGGGGATACGATCCTGATTCTGTTGCCCGCCCAGCTTCTGACTACGATTCCGTGTTAGAACTAAGCCCACAAGAACGAGAAAGCGGCTATACCCTTGAACAACTAAGCAACAATCGCCGACGACTTTTTCTGACCGTCGTCACGGATATCTTAGCCGCAGATTTTCGAGCACTGCAATCTTTGTGGCTTGCTGAAGAACCAGGCATAAGACAGCAAATCGAGTCGACATCTGGAACAAAACTTATCGTTATTCTCGCGGACTCTATGTCGGCAATGCTTAACCAAGAGTTGTTACTACGCTCTTTGTACCCAATGCTGAATGGAGATTTTATAGAGAGCATTCAATCCCCCTACAGCCGGTTAACACAGATTGCGGTGTCTAGTCAGTTAAGTGGACTAGAGAGGCTGCTACTTGAACGTCAGACTGAAAACGGTACAACTTTAGACCTTGTTTTCTCTGCTATATCAGATGAAATTTCTGAGCTCTTCTACCAGAGTTTCGATGCGAGCAAGTCATGTCTCGTATTGCTATACGGTAACAAGGAGAGTAATTCTGCTGGCCCAACGAATGAAAGAGAGACCGAGATCGTAGAGTGTATCAACCTAGTGACCAATATGATCGACTATAACGACAGGCTCAAATTCGATCTCACGAATTGATCCCACGAATAGATTGGAGCGCCTAACGTACAACTACCTCGATCTCAACAATCAGATCGTCTGCTAGCTTCTCCAGCTTATTCTGCAACTGTTCCAGTGCAACCTGCTCTGGCACCTCGAGGGTCGCTTTCGCCTTGAATAGGGCGTCGGATGACATCGGCGCCGATGTGCATTCGGTATTGAGTCGCTGAACATTGATGCCTAGTTCTGACACTGCCGCAGAAATTTCCTTGATAATGCCCGGTCGGTCATTGCCTACCAAGCTCAATTCAACTACTCGCGACTGTTGACCTGCGGACTCATCTTCGGCTTTTTCAATGATGAGTTTTATCTCTGAAGAAAGCCCATTCAGCTCTTCTATGAGCTTTTCCACTCGGTCCTCATTAACGCTAACCCGCAATATACCTGCGAACTTTCCAGCCAGTTGCGACATGCTGCTCTCGAGCCAGTTGCCTGAGTTTGAAGCAATAACCTGTGATAGTGATCCCACTAGGCCCGGCTTGTCATCAGCAATCACTGTAAGTACTAAATTAGTCGTCATGTATTCCTCCACATTGATTAATTAATAATTGGGCTCCTGCTCTCCCAATATCCAGCGTATAGGCCTCTAGAAGAGCCCAATCTGATTGTTTAGTATTTTGTCCATAGAGGATGATTTGAATACCAATATGGAATCGGCGATTGGTGCTAGCTGCCTTTCTATATAGAACTCGTAGTCTATCGCCGATTCGCGATACTGGCGAGGCTCTGCACCATTAATTGTCATGATGTATTCGATCCAACCTCCCGACTGGTACAGGCTCGGCAATTCTCTTTGTCTGCGAATATCTTCCGCCTTGCGCGCCGCCTGCGCATGGGGTGGAACATTCTTAACATAGTCCTTCAACTTTCGGCGCAAACGTTTACGCAGAACCAGCTCGTTCTCGTACTCCCCATCGCCTAATTGTTGAACCGTCAGCTTTATGTAATCTTCATAAGGTTCATCGAAAAAAATTCGCCTATACAATTCTTTCTGAAATTCTCGTGCCAGAGGCGACCAATCGCTTCGCACTGATTCAAGCCCTTTAAACAAGAGATGCGATTTTCCTGGGTTACTACTATCCACAACGAGACCCGCGTAGCGTTTCTTACTGCCGGCATCTGAACCTCTAACAGTTGGCATCAGAAACTTGCTGAAATGTGTCTCGAATTCCATCTCAAGAAAGCTCGGGATGTCATACTTTTCTCTCAGCCGACTAGTCCACCACTCATTTAGATGAGACGTAAGATCTTCGGCGATTACTGTTACTTGGCCGTCTGGAACAGAGCCTAATAGAACAAACACAGAGTCAGTATCGCCATAGATTACTTGATAACCTGCGTCTTCGATGAAATTTTTGCTCTGAATTAGAATTTCATGCCCACGCTTGGTTATCGAACTTACCAGACGGGAATCCAAAAACCTACAACCCACCGTTCCGAGGATGCCATAGAACGAATTCATAATTATTTTGATCGCCTGAGATAGCGCTGCATTCTTACTAGCCTTCGCCTTGTCGCGTGCGGACCAAAGAGTGGAGATCAATTCCGGAAGGATGAATTCCTTACGAGAGAATTTGCCGCCGTCATAGCCCTCGATCGGATTCTCTTCAAGTGCGGCGACTGCAAGTGCCAACGGATCTACATGGAAGGTCCTTATGATACTTGGATATAGGCTCTTGAAGTCTAGAACGATTACGTTCTGATGAATGCCAGGAATTGAGCCCATCACATAACCTCCTGGACTGACATTACTGACAGTAGACTGGTCGACGAACGGTGCGACGTACCCCTTGCGATGCAGCCGAGGAAGATAGAGAAAGTCGAAGGCCGCAACAGAACCCCCGTAACGATCCAGTTCTAGCCCAGTCAGCAAGCTTCGCTCCATGGCAAAAGAAATGAGCCCCTCTTTTTGGAAGATGTCCCAAACCAAGCGGCAGTCCTCGAGGTTATAGCGCGCTAGTGCTGGTTTATCGTCACTGAAAAGCTCTGTGATTTCTGCACCACGTTGATCAACATCGTCTACTAATTTTCCCCTGTCCAACAGTTGGCGCGAGACGTACTCCAGCGAAAAATTCTCGAATTGATAAGTGGCGGAACGCATTAATTCGATGCCATCCAGCACCGCCCGGCCTGGCATCAAAGCGTAGAATCGATCGTTGCTATCTCTTGTCTTACGCCAGCTAATGGGTTCTTTGTTACGCCCTAGCAGCAGTGGCATTTTTAGCCGATCACAGAAGTCTTGTAGACAACGCAGATCGAAATTCACTATGTTCCATCCCATTATCACGTCCGGATCTAAGTCTGCGACCTTAAGGACGAGCGCACTTATAACCTCGCGCTCAGAACTCAGCTGGTAGAGTTCCAGATTGCCGCCATCATCGGTTTGCTGAGAGGAGACTGCAGTTGGGCCAACCATATAGACGATTGAGACGTCATCCGAATAGATCCCTATCGAATAGAGGGTGCTTGCTTGATAGTCAGTCTCTATATCTATAGAGACTGCATTCAGCTGTGGTCGGTATTCTGTGGCGCGCAGATCGGTAGGCGCGATATCGTTAAAACACTCGTTCTCATCAAGGCTTCCCTCGATAGAGACAGACGCCGTAATAAAGCGCTCCATGAGGAAACGATCTGTGGGTTTAAGGTCTGCTTCTGCTACCCGGATATCTTTTTGAGTAAGTCGATCTCGAATATCGAACAACTTTCGCTGACTCTTGAGATAGAGAGCCGACATGGGCTCAGCATCGAAGTTCTTCAACTGCGTCGCCGCAATTCGCCAGCCTGTCATCGGCGAGAGGATTTCTTCTACTTGAGTTTGCTGCTGTGTAGGGAAGAAACAGACAACTTCCTGCCCAGAGAAGCGAAGGCGCAGAGGCCCAGCCTTGCTCGCCAGCCAGAAAATAAGATCGACACCCGCTCCGGATTCAACCCACTGTCTAGTGAGTATGAATCCGTCGAGTACAGAGTTTGAGGAAATTAGGGACTAGATGCGCACAGTTCGCGGGAACTGTCCGGGGTTTTCCCAGCGACTCACCTTATCTGGAAGCTCTTCCGCAGTCGCTTGTACATTCCCATTGACGTCAGTCACGCGGGACACAATTGTATGATCTCCCGGCGTGGCATTGTTCCATTCGTAAACGAATAACTTCCAAGAATACTTGGTTGATCGTGGATTAATCTCGGCGCGTTCCCAAGGGCCATCGTCTACTTTGACTTCGATGCTTTCTATAGATGTGCCATCGTTGAGTACAAAGCCTTGAATCCTATGCTGGCCGCCCATTTCAGTAACACGAATGATCGAAGACTTCAGCTGCATGGTCGTAACAGAGTTTTCAACCCAGCGTTCTACACCACCTATGTTTTCTTTCTTCAGAGTCACATAGTCACGGCCCATGAAGCGGCCCATATATCGAGTGTCTTGAATATGGATCTGACTTAACCATTTAACATTGGCAACGCCATACCAGCCGGGGATCAATGCACGTACCGGCTTGCCATGATAGTACGGCAGCGGCTCTCCATTCATTTCGAACGCTAGCATATTCTCAGGTCGCATCGCATCGTCGATGGATAGGCTGCGTGCGAATGCTTTCTCGACTTCAGTCTCGCGAATCGTCTCGGTTTGGATATCAGTTCCGAAGAATACGATTTCCTTCGCGCCGTCTTGAATGCCCGCTTCCTCTAAAATACTTGCCAGCGAGACACCACGCCAGCGCGCGTTACCAATAAGCCCGTGAAACAATCCCTGACTATTGCCGCCGCACTCAAATCCAACCTGCTGTTCGACATTGTCTCGGGCCATTAGGTCTGAAAGAGAAAACTCTAACTCATTGTCCACCATTCCTGTCACTTTCAGCTTATAGGAATCGTTGTCAATCTCTGGCTGACCATAGTGCTGTACTAGGTAGAAATCATCGTTGTCGGTGAAATGTGTCGTTATTTCGCGCGTATCCAACCAGTGAGTCGAATTTGGTCGAGCCGGGCGCGCATTGAAAGTATCAGGCACGTCAGTAAAAGGAACGAGTTGCTCGCCCTGAGCTAGCGCGGGAAAGATAAAACCTGGAACTGTCGCCGCTCCAGCTGCCAAGGCTCCGGTGCCCAAAGCACCTTTAAGAATATCGCGTCGAGAACTATCGGTTGGCTTGTCATCTTGATTCATGATCTTCTCTCTTTTTCTTGGATCCGCTAGCTCTCAATCTCTCTAGGAGAGGCATTAGCATTGGAGTCAGTCCTTAGTATTAGTCAAACAACCTTATCACAACAATCTGGTTCGAACCCAGTCGAAAGACGCTGAATTCACGAATTGTCAGGATAGTGAATTTATTTCTTCTTCTAGCCTAAAATTCTTGTTGGTGACGATGGATTCTAGCACCTAAATACGGCCCTCGAGTTCCAGTGTTTTCGCCTTCAGGGCGACATTCTCATCCTGTAAACTAGCACCTAACTGGCCAGCACCACTTTTCAACTGCTCGGTGCGATATTTTAGGTAGGCTCTGAAACTAATGAAGGCAAATACTATTGCCACGATTAGCACTGCTCCCGCATCTTCACTCATCTATACTTACCCTTCTAACTAGATTTAGGAATAGCTCTGAGAAGCGCCAGCACTCAGTAGTCTATAGAACATCAACTACCCGCAGTTTTAGGCGCCGATTCATGTTGGCACCATTCGGCCGATGATTCAATCTGGCAGTAGAATTACTTGCCTAGCCTAGCCGCTAGGCTACTAGGAATTAGTTCAGCTTAAAGCTGTATAACCGAAGAAACTAGTATGAGTATTATTCGCAGTAGTCACAGTTTCCGACTAGCCGCACCGAGCCCGATAGAAAACACTCAAGATGCCGAAGCTTCGCTGGCATCGATGAGTGACAGTGGCTGGCGCGTGCTTACGGATTTCCGAAATTGGTCCGAATGGATTCCTGGAGTGCGCAGTGTAAAGCAGGCGGATTCGGAGCCCCCGGCAAGAGGCACAAAGCTTCAAGTAGATAGAGGACACAAGACGGCCACCTGCTCCATCGATGTTTGGGACCCGCCTCGAAGCCTGCAGATCAGCATTAAGCTTGCCGCAGGAGAGATGGCCTATGGCTTCCTGATTGAAACTAGTCCTAAGGATGCAGAAATGCTTATTTCTCTGGAATTGGAGCGCAGCCTTACCGGCGCGTCTCGCATAGCCGCATTTTTCTTCACATGGCGACTACAGAAACTCGGGACCAAAATACTTGCCAATCTGGCCTCTAGAACAAGACCAGCCAAGAACGACTAGTACCGCCTACTATATATAATGGCTGTTGCTGCGATCATCCCCAACAAATTGGTATTGTCGATACAAACTCTAACAATCTCAAGAAAGTGCTACAAATTGCTGATATTTCGTAACATTCTATATAGTGTGTTGTGGTTCACATTTGCACGATGTGAACCTGCTATTTCCACCCTAATTTGGAATACTGAGAAGTGGCTCATGTTTTTGACGGGTGTATTTAGGGTCACTAAAACCAAAAATAAGAACTGATCATTATGAATTCGAAGGCAAGTACTAGTCTCTATGAAGCAATTGATCAAAATAGCAGTGTTCAGCTATCGATCGAAAAGCTATCCAAAGGCATAGACAACTATCATATCGATGTAAAACTCAGCAGCAAATTCTCCTCTGATATCAAAAAATTAGTCGCCCTGCTCGTTTCCCAGATTGCTAACCCCAAACCGAAACACTGGGATAACTCCAATGCTTTCGAGAAGATTCGTGCCCAATATTTGGACATGATGACGATTCTTATACATCGTATTAAGACCGACCTCAGTGCCGACGAGATCTGTTTTCTTCAATTTTCGGCAATCAAGATTATCCTGCGAGTAACTAAGGCAAGGCTCGATTCTGATATTGACAACGTCACTACACGTTTAGCCGATCTCAGAAACAAGGGTTCCTCTGAGACATTAGCGGCCGATCAACGCTTGTTCTGGCTTAAGAAAAATTACGATTCGATTTTATACAGCGTCAATAAACAAATTTTTTCTCAGCTGCTACGTGTTGAAGAGAGGCAGCTTGCCTCTGTTCGCAAACAGTTTCTCGGCGAGGAATACAAATATATAGTCGACGTGCTTTTCAACCCAATACTTATCGTTTCCGATCCAAGCGCATTGTCTCTCATGATAAATGAATTCTGCGTCTATAGCTGGAACGGCGAAGCGTCAGGTTTTATGAATCTCAATGCGAAGATTGAGAAATTATTTGGGAAGAAACTGAAGCAGCTTCCACTACCAGAAATTGGCGAAGACTCTACCGCAACTATTCCTCAAGCTGAGATTCACGATGAGCTAAACGGGCTGTTTCAAACCCAAACATTCTTCGGCCCAGCAAAAGATACCAAGGCTATCATCACAGAAGAGCTTAGCTGGCTCGAGTCTCCGGAAAATATTTCCACACTATTTGATAGCCAGAGAAATAGAGAGCAGCTATCCACGGTAAGAAGTGAACACGGTTTTAGTGTTTGGTGGAAACGACGTGGCGAAGTTAGAAACCTAGAGCGAACTCTCGCAAAATTTTCCAAGATGCTACGCTCCGAGAAAATACTGGCTCAGCTGCTTTCGTCACACTATATGCGACGGTCTTTGAACCCTCTGATAATGGAACAGATCGACCTAAAGACAGCCTGCCAGTTCTTGAGCGGCAACATAACAATCAGCAAACTGCAGGACAGTATCACTGGCGGAACTAAATTATCTGCTGAACAAGTTAAGTCGTTAGAGTCCTTAAAAGCCAAACTCAAAGATCAAATATCTAAAGCTGACGCCTCTGATTCTCTCAAACTATTGAGTGACATAAGTCGATATCGCCGAGCACTCAAGTATTTTAGATTCGCACATCGCGTATTCAATCGATTTACACTGCTTAGCAGCGAACAAGATCTAAAACTTTCGAAGTCGGCCGGCACTCTATATCTGATGCCAACTAGCGCCGAGATAGAAGAGGACGATGAGCGTATCTGCCACCACGCAATAATGAAGGCCGATGTGCGGGGATCGACAACAGTTGCAGATGAATTACAGAACAAAGGTTTAAACCCAGCCTCTTATTTCAGTATGCGCTTCTTCAATCCCATAAACAAAATCCTGGGAACCTACGGCGCTAACAAAGCATTCATCGAAGGTGACGCCATTATTCTTAGCTTCCTTGAATTCGAACACACTCCGCAAGAGTGGTTCTCCGTGGCAAGGGCCTGTGGCTACTCCAAAGATATGCTAAAGATTGTAAGCTCCAACAATCGCTATTCTACTCAGATGGGCCTTCCGCTTTTAGAATTGGGAGTAGGCATCTGTTACGCAGACTCAGCCCCGCGCTATCTGTACGATGAAGATAGGTCGATAATGATCTCCGGCGCGATCGGTGATGCCGACCGCATGTCCGGCTGCTCTTGGATTCTCAGGGAAAAATTCAGAAGAGCCTTTTCAAGATCGATGTATTACGTATTGCAGATGGCGAATCTGGCAAGGGCGAGAAAGGCCAAGAACTTATTCGCTACAACGTCAATGGCATCCTTCTCGATGATGCAGCATTTTCGAAACTAAGTGATGAGATCACTCTTAAATCTGTGCGCATGAAACTTATTGCCAAACAGTATCTATTCCACGTTGGTCAATATCCTGATACCAACGGTCGCAAGAAGGATTTGGTTGTTAGAGAGGGAATGGTTGGAATCTGGAAAGACTCTCAAGTTCATGAAGATCCAGATACTGAGGAGGTTTACTATGAGATAGTAGTAAACCGAAAGGTCACTCAACTCGTGCTAGAAGCAGTAAGCGGAGAACAGTCCGCCACTGCCTAGACCTGCACCGAGTCATTCTTGTTAGTGCTGATGTCCGCCGGTGCCATGTACATGACCATGTGCAATCTCCTCGAAGCTTGCATCACGAATGCCTTCCACCTGCACTTCGTAGTAGAGGACTTTCCCTGCTAGTGGGTGATTGAAGTCCACGTCGGCGTTGAACTTCCCGACCTTAATAATGACAACCGCACGCTTCCCTTGGTTTGTTTCTACAGTCGCAGGCATCCCTGGCAGAATTTTCTTTACCGATCCAGGAAACTGTAAGTGCTTGATTGGAACTCGCTGTGTCGAATTTGGGCGACGAAGTCCATAGGCATCATCTGGCCGCAGAGTAATCTCAATCGCGTCACCCACCTTCTTTCCTTCCAGTGCTTTTTCCAGCCCTACCACCACATTGTGAAACCCATGTAGATAGACCAGCGGCTCACCTGAATGAGACTCCTCACGCCAACCCGCTCGCTCGCCGTCTTCTCCCACTTCGGCCAACCGATAGTGAAAACTAACAACCTTATTCATGGTGATAGACTGTTCTTCTGCTGATTCTACTTCTGACATTTCGCTCTCCCGCGTGAGCAGGAGATTCTAGCAGATGATACTGGCTTATATGTAGTGGCCGCATCCCGATAACATGCCCTTTATCATGCGAGTTCTCCCCAAAATCAGCTGGCAGTAGCAGTAGCCATCGGCTGGTGGTACTTTCATAACGAGCAAGAGTTGAATAATTCTATGGCAGCCTAGATGGAATACTTTAATGAAGCATGACGATCCTGATCCGAAACTACCTGCACCAGTGCTTATTGAGAGTAGTCCCGAGACTTATCTGGATAAGCTCAATCACTATCTAGCGCTCTCTTTCTCATTCCCTGAACGGATAGCTCGAGCGCTCGGCTCACTCATTGGCGGCAGCACGCTACTGCTCACCAAGACCCTACTTCCAACGGCGGTGAAAAATTCAAATAGTTATCGATTCACCTTTGGCATGTTCCAGGCCTTTCTGATCAAAAATGTGGCTCAAGTAGACAACTTCCAATCAGATACGGAGCTGCAAGAGCATTTCCTGAATCGAAAGCTGCTAGGAACATCTCTCGAGGCAGCTGGCTTATTAACCATGCACCTTTCTCCTGTTTGGGTATTCGCTATTGCCTCTGATGCCGCCAAAGGAGGCCAAGTTTTTTTGAATCGTCTGGTTCATCATTTGAAGGAACATGACGTGATCGATGAGGAGAGTAATCCCGAATCTATCGAGCAGATTCTACTCTCGATTCATGAAATGGGCCGTCAAGGAGCCACGGCGATTGATACACCCCCGTTATCCATGGCAGAAGTAGAGGAATTAGCGATGCAGCTGCGAGAATCCACTGCGTCTTTGCGAAGGAATTCGGCCAAGCTACTGCCTCGTTTCGAGGAAATTTGGAGGCAGATAAGCCTGGTTGCTAAACAAGAGAGCCTCAGCACGGAACAGGTACTCGGTATGCTCTCGGTAAGCGCTGCGTCAATCACTCAGTCAAGTGTTGGCACGGCTGGGGCGCTAGGTAAGACGGGGTTCTATTTCCTTGACGAGATAATCCTAAATGACTACAAAGAGACCTTGGTTGGCATCTCTGATGCCGGCTCCCTGCGCTATATGCAACAAAACATGCAACCTTTCGTCCAGAATGCTCAATCTCATTTCAATTTCAAAATAGAAACTCGCTCACAGACCTGGTTTAAAAACAGTATCACTAGATTGATGGGCAAATAGGATCGAAAAAGTAAGTTTCCAAATTGAAACTTCCATTTAGTGTTGACTAAATCCTGCAATATTTTGACTAAATCCCACTGCTTTGAAGAAGTTATTACCATAGTAAATTCATTGTGATAACTTGAAATCACTCTACTTACTACGAATTCAATGGGATTCGAGGTAGAGAAAATCACTTACAGAATTTTCATCAATGCAGGGAGACTGCATCCGGCGAGAGAATCAATTTCCGCCGTGCAATGGAGCAACAAACTATGAATCAGGTCCAATTTTCCAAATTTTCACCGATTACTGTTGCTGTAAAAAAGAATGTTAGGCAACTCCGATTGAACGCCGGCTACTCTATGAATGAGGGCGCACGTCTATTAGGTGTGTCTCGCAAGCAGCTGGAAGATATTGAAACTATCCGCAACTATGGCTGCCATTTAGACTTAGAGTTGCTGGCTAAGATGAAGGTCATCTACAAGACTTCTTTAGATGAATTGGTAGGTGAAATTCCCGAAGACTATTACTCAGACTTCTATGTTCGCCCCCGAAAAAGGCTGGGATCGAAGTCTCGCTAACCCGCTGCATCCATTCTAGAGCGGCCGACGCAATACCCATTAAAGAGCAGACCGCAAGATTATGGATCTGCTCAGGCCGCTACACCAAATAGAAATTGTCTACATCCCGCCAAGTGGCCGAAAGTGCCGAAATGGTGTATAATTTCCGGCTTTTATGGGATTAGAGAAAGTTAAGCATGGCAAATAAATCAAAAAAAGACGCGGCGGTAAGTAATCGCGCCGATCTAGCACAACACGTAGACACATTCTTAAAGTCAGGCGGTAAAGTCCAAGAAATTCCTTCAGGTGTTAGTGGTCAAACCTCGACCAGTGGCCCAAGACAGATAGTGCTTAGCCACAAAACCAGCTCTTAATATCCTTATTGCAGTAACTCGCGGAGATTCTGAGCAGGCGCTCCCTATCTTCGCGTGACCTCTGCGTGAGAACTACAGCTGATTAATCTCGTAGCCCTTCTGCGAGAGCAAGTCTAGCAGCCCGTTCTCGCCGACAATATGAGCCGCTCCGACCAGAACAAACTCTATATTCGCGTCTTGCAGCATGCTATCGATCTGAGGAACCCACTTCAGGTTTCTCTGTAGGAGCAGAGAGTCATACAGCGCCGGCGCTTCTACCTTCATATCTTCAACAAATAGCTCGGACAAGCCCTCGGCATCACCCGAACGCCAAGCGCCGATCATACCCTCCATTACGTCACCTGTTTCTGCAAGGTCTTCCAGAGAAAGCAGAATGAATTCGCTCTCGTTACCCTCACCCATTGCGGCGATAAATCCTATTTGTTCCTGCACTGTCTCCAATTGCCCTTCTGCTTTTCCATCACCAACTGCTCGAACATGGAAGAAAGCATCTACGCCTTGAGGGGTAAATCCCATACTCTGGAATACAAATATCTGAAGCGTGCTAATGAGAAGCCCAGGTTTGAATTTATCCAGCATCGCTATAGGCAGTCCTGCCGTCGCTGTGTAGGCAGAAAGAGCCGTGTAGGCTTCGTCACTCAAAACAGTACTCAGGGACTTATCATCGCCATAAGTGAGCTGCTGCAACATTTGGGCCTGTACCGATAAGTCGTTCATCGATCCAATGTCCGTCTCGAAGTACAGCTCGGAGCTAGCTTGATAGGCCTCCTCAAATTCACTAGGCAGAGGATAATCGCCTGGACGCAATAGATGCACCGTTCCACCGAGATAGATAATATTGTCACCAGAGCGCACTGACCAGACTGATGTATCTGCTTTCGCCTGTGAAAGACACAGCAGGAATACACACGCGAAAACCGCATAAGGTCGACGAATCGACTCCATTAATCCTTGCATCTCTACTCACTCCTACTGATAACTACTGCCTCTCAAACAACGCCGACTAAGTCGCTAGCATAAGCGATCGAATCAACAATTTTCTCTCGGGTTTTACACGACTATGGGTTAAAGGTAGCATGCCCGCAACTAGCGTAAAAGCGAATCACGGCACAGGCTACACAAAACCACTATGTCAAAATTAGTATTCAGGCTCCGCAACGTTCCCATTGATGAAGCGCAGGATATACGGGAGCTTTTGGAGAGCAATGACATCGCTTACTTCGAAACTTCCGCGGGTAACTGGGGAATTTCATTACCAGCTATTTGGATACATGAGTCTGAGAGATTCGAATTCACACGCCAATTAATCGATGAGTATCAGAATGAGCGTGCCGAGCGATTGCGCAGAGAATATCAATTGAGCAGAGCGAACGGTGAAGCGAAGACTATTTGGCAGAGCTTTAAAGAAAACCCGCTGCGGTTCATCGCCTTCTCAGTGATAATCGCCGTGATACTAACTATTTACATGCGGGTCTTTGTATTCTTCTGAGCTGCTCTTCGAAAACCGCTTCAGTAGCTCGCCAAATTCGTCCCGCTCATCCTGACTCACCAAATTTTGCGTGACATCCAAATCGTCTGAAGGAAAATTGAGGTCATCTTCTGGGGGCGCCCATATTTCTTCGCAGCTCTCGATGAACTGCAAGCCGATGTCGCGTTTGTCGACGCGCGTCACCTGAACAGGCAGTGCAGGCATGGAGTCGTCCCAACCCTCACCACGAATTTTCACATCCAATTCCATCATAACGAAGAATTTTAGGTCCTCGTCTAGTTTTATTGATACTCCACTAATAGACATGTCTTCGATATCACAAGTGATTGTGCCCAAGAGTGGATGGCTAAGGCTTGCCCAGAAGTCTACCTCTACCCGTTTATGTCGTCTTCTTTCCATCATGGCTGCATACTCGCATTGCTTTTTCTATCGCGATAGTTCAGTGCTAAGTTTAGTTTAGTTGGGAATCCAATTGAATTCGTGGTTCTTGATTAATCGTCACACTATGTGATCTGGCGCGCAATTCTACACACAAGCTGATTCAATTACCCACTTACTGTATACGAAAACTCAAACTTTTTGGCGCACTATATCCTTACGCACAATGTGCGATTAGTGTAACAACGGACTCCCGAATTATTTCTCTTAGGCCTTCTATCCTACCGCCAAGCAATTTCCTTCTGATTATCTACTCCGATACTTTACAGAGCTAAGATTGTGTTATATAAAATCATCAGGCTTTTGTTAGTAGTTCTAACGGGGGGAATTCGCTAACAATACTTGGCTACCCTGGCGTCAGAAAAAGGAGGTGATCCCATCAATAGTCAATCTATAAAGGGAGCCTCCAACTGCTTTATCTAAGTAAGCACGTAAGTACTTGATCGGGTAATTGGAGAGGCATCGTCGATACTAGTTCGCGGTTCCTTTGCTCCCATAAGTAGTAGGTCCCGCTATCGCGTTCAGTGATAGCGGGATTTTCTTTTTGGGATAAGCAATAATTTGCGCTTAGCTACCGAGATGACTTCGCAACCTTGCTGGAAAATTCTTCTTGAGCAATGCCTGCTGCAAATTCCATTCATTCGCCACTTCAATCTTTTAAGAAAATTTACTTTGCCAGACTCCAATTCGGTTATAGGAATATCCTTCTTAAAGTACATTCGGCTCTTACTGATCCTCGAAAATTTACGGTTAGGTAGAATCAGCATTAGCGGAGCGACCGCTGAAAGGCTGTAGTATCAACTCTTGTTTTCATGAGATTTTCCCCGAATTGACGCAGGGCATCTACAGTTTCAGGGAAGGTAAATTGCTCGCCACCTACACCGGTAACGAATCGGCCGCCTCGAATAGCACCACGTAATTCCATCTTGCAGAGTGGCGAAAGTAATATTCGCCGCGTTAGTGCATAAACCTTCTCTCCAATAGACCGCCGAATGTGACTCCTCACCAAGACGAGTTCGGTGAGGCCTTGTTCGAACTGCACCCGAAGCGAGCCTGCTCGTTACTAAACCTAATTGAAGAAGCTTGCACCATTCTTAGCCAGATCAGATTCGGCTTTTCTAGCGAGCTAGCGCAGTAGCAATGATTCTCCTTCATTGTGCTGACTACCAGCTGATGAGTGACGCTCATCAGCGCTCAATCTCCAGCTGCCTCAAGCGAATTGACATGTCTGGAAGACCTAAGCTAGTTTAGAGGCCTCTAAGGTGTAAAAGTAATGAATGATCTAAATAAATCTAGCATTTCCGAGCGTCTCAGCAGCAACCTGAGTCTGTTTTGGAAGGAAAATAAGCAATTTTTTCTATTGCTGACCTGTATCGTCTTTTTCAAGAGTGCGATTGCCGACCTGAGCTCTATATCCGGCGCTTCTATGCAGCCTACGCTGCTCGATGGCGACAAGGTCTGGGTAAACAAACTCGCCTATGACATAAAAATACCCTTCACCGAGATATCCCTAGGCCAGCTCTCCGACCCTAGTGGCGGTGATGTGGTCATTATCGACTCTAAAAAGGCTGATAAGCGCCTTGTTAAGCGCATTGTCGGCGTGCCGGGCGACACCATCTACATGCAGAACAACGCCCTTGTTATCAATGGAGAGGCCGCACACTACGAGGTTCTATCCAGAGATGACGATGCCATTATTATTCTAGAAGAGCTCCCGGATAAGACACATCAGGCGCGCTTATCCAACCGGTTCGTGAGCCGAACAGCTCGCAGCTACGGACCCACCGTGGTTCCTGAGGGCCAGTACTTCGTGCTGGGAGACAACCGCGATAATAGCGCAGACAGCCGTGTCTACAGTTTCGTCCCCAGAGAAGAAATCATCGGCCGCTCAAACTCCGTGGTCTTCTCTCTCGATAGTGACAATAACTACCTACCGCGCGGCGAGAGATTCCTCGCAGGCCTCGATCAAAACTAGCCACTAATTCAAATCGGCTCTGTGCCGCTGAGCATGCAGTGCTACGGCGGTTCTATGGCCAATATTTAGTGCTCCGCAACAAAGCAGCTCATCGCAATTGAAGTAATTTTATTATCTTGCAATAAAACCCGCATGAATCGGGTATTGTTAGTAATGCTTTGACTCGTGCATAAGACGAGGCACAGGGCAGAAATTTTTATTAGAAACCCGAGAGGTACTCATGAATCCAAAAACCCAACCCCGCATCGGCGTGATGAGCAGATTTTTGCTTACCCTGATGTTGCTTGGGAGTTTTCAGATTTCGATCGCACAGGATTTCGTCTGGGCTCCAGACTTTCCTGTAGGCGCATCGGTTCCGGAAATCTCAGCACAAGATCAGGATGGCAATGTTCAGTCATTCGACGGCTTAAAAGGCGAAAAGGGCATGCTCTTGATGATGAGCCGGTCCTTTGACTGGTGACCGTACTGTAAAGCTCAGCTCGTGCAGCTGACCGAAATCAGTGACCAGATAGAAGCAATGGACATCAGTGTTGTTGCCATAACCTTCGATTCAGTGGAAACATTGAAGACAGTGCAGGAGGATCAGGACATTCAGTTCCCGCTTCTTCACGATGAAGATGTCACAATCGTGAATGCCTTTGGTATTCGCAATTTGGACTACGAACCAGGACACCGAATACACGGCATACCGTATCCCGGCATATTCCTGATCGATCCAAACGGAGTTATTAAGGCCAAGTTTGCAGAAGAGAGATATCAAGATCGACCTCCCTTCGATGACATACTTGAAGCCATCTCCGAACTTTAAGCGCCGCAAAAACTAGCGGGGAGTCGAAAGGTTTCCCGCTTTTTTGTGTGTGGCCTTTCTAGAGCCGTTTTGACTACAGCAAGGATCGCTCTGCCCTGTAACCCTTTTCCCTTTATCCCCATCAAATGTAATAATCTAGCCTAGCTTCAACGCGCAGGCATGACCCTCTTGTTAGGTTCAACTAGTGTCAGGGCTAACTAAAAATAATTGAGGCTGCTGTCTCACAAAATAGCCGTAGAAATGCAACTATCCTCATACCCTCGCGATAAGATGTGCCAGAGCCTAATACTGCTCCTTCTTGTTTTCGTGCTAAGCCCTTCATCCGAGCTTCACGCTCAGTCGCTGACCAACTACAACATACCCCGAGTGAGCGCCGAACCGCGCATCGATGGACAGATCGATCCGGGCGAGTGGAGCCAGGCCACACGCATTCCCATCAACATAGAAACTAACCCGAGTGAAAATATACCTGCGCAGGTAAGTGCCGAAGCCCTACTCATGGAGGACGGCGAAGTACTCTATGTTGCCTTCATCGCGCTGGATCCTGAGCCCGATAAGATTCGTGCTTTCTTTAGAGATCGGGACTCGATGTGGAACGATGACTATGTCGCTATCATTCTGGACACCTTCAACGATGAAAGGCGTGCATTTGAGTTCTTTTCCAATCCCTTCGGCGTGCAGGCAGACGCGATTCAAGATGATATTAATGATGAGGAGGACGATTCCTGGAATGCGATCTGGGATAGTGCCGGACAGATCAATAAAGATGGCTATGTGGTGGAGATGGCGATCCCGGTGAAGCAATTGCGCTTCACGCCGAGTGAAAATAATCAGACCTGGGGCATCGATCTAGTGCGAAACTACCCGCGCGATAGGCGCACGCGAATCGCCAACAATCCCCAAGATAGGAACATATCCTGCTACATCTGCCAGATCAGCAAGGCTGACGGCTTTGCTAATCTGACCCGCAGCAGGAATCTGGAAGTGATACCAACGCTTACCTCCTCTGCCGTCGAGAATAGGAACCCAGCACTTGGCGGTTGGGACAGCGAGAGTATCGATCCAGAGGCCAGCCTCGATGTGCGCTGGGGCATTGCTCAAGACCTCTACCTGAACGCAACGCTGAATCCAGACTTCTCGCAAGTAGAAGCCGACAGCGCGCAGCTAGATATCAACAACACGTTCAGCCTGTTCTTCCCGGAGCGTCGGACCTTCTTCCTCGACGGAGCCGATTATTTCGATACCTTCGAGCGCCTAGTACACACAAGAAACATCTCCGACCCTGACTACGGCCTAAAGCTCACGGGTAAGAGCGCGGGTCATACCTATGCTCTGCTAACTAGCAACGATGTGAACACGAGCTTCCTGATCCCTCGTAGCCTGGGCTCAAGTGTCGCCTCACTAGGCGATGTCGAGTCCAAAGTTGCGATCGGCCGCTATCGATTCGATATTTTCGAGAACTCCACCATAGGCGCGCTGATTACGGACCGCCGCGCGGATGATGGCTACAGCAACACCGTTAGCAGCATCGATGCCGTATTGAGACCCAGCGACCAAGATGCAATTTCTATCCAGACTATGCACTCCAGCTCTGACTATTCGACCCTCATACAAGAGCGCTATTCACAGGCAAGTAGCATGAGCGATAGCAGCCATCGCATAGAGTACCGACACAACGACCGGCGCTGGGACTGGCGCTTAGGCTATACCGATATGGGTGACGACTTTCGCGCGGACCTGGGATTCGTAAATCGCGTTGATTTCAAATTCGTCGTCGCAACCGTCGGGCACACCTGGTGGGGCGAATCTGACGACTTCTTCAATCGCATCCGTGTAGCGCTAGACTACGATAGGACAGAAGACCAATCAGGCCTGCAGCTGGAAGAAGAGTTTGAAGTCTTCGTCGACCTGAACGGTCCACAACAATCGTTTCTCAGCGGGCTTTTTGGTGGCAGTGAAACCTACTGGAATGGCAAATACTTCGATGAGCAGTTTAACCAAGTAAGAATTGGATTTACCCCTCGAGCAAATTTACGCCTCAGCATGCTGCTTCGAGTCGAGGATATTGTCGATTTTTCCAATACACGCCTCGGTCGATCGAAGCGCTTCGGGCCCAGCATCAATTATCGCTTAGGTAAGCATCTGGAATTAGATCTCGATCATACCCTGCAACAATTTGACGTAGACGACGGCAGACTCTTCACCGCGAACCTGACTGACCTGAAGACCACTTACCAATTTAGTGCGCGTAGCTTCCTCCGATTCACACTCCAATATACCGACAACAAACGTAATCAGGATCTCTACGTCAGATCAGTACAGGCGCGCACTAAGCAACTCACTACACAGCTTCTCTATAGCTACAGATTCAGCGCTGCCACCCGCTTCTTTATAGGCTATTCCGATGCCGGCTTTCAGAACGACACCTACGACGCCATCGAGAAAACCAACCGCACAGTATTCGCCAAGTTTAGTTATGCCTGGCAGCCTTAAGCACATTCAGTAAGAATCCTTGCCCGCAATCGCTCCAAGATAGAACGCTAAAACACCTCATGTTCTCCTATTAAAAGACTAGTTCTGTGGGTAAAATGACGCCTTCTTTTACCGCCACTCGGACGTGTTATTTAATGGGTCAACAAACCTCGCTATATCAGCAGCATCTCGACTCCGGCGCCAAGATGGTCGATTTCGCCGGATGGGATATGCCCATTAATTATGGCTCCCAGATAGCAGAGCATAATCTGGTACGAAACCAGGCTGGTATCTTCGACGTATCACATATGACAGTAGTCGATGTATCTGGCAATGAGGCCCAGGCGTTCTTGCGCTATCTATTGGCAAACGACGTTGCCAAGTTAGATGAAGTAGGCCGAGCCCTGTACAGCGGCATGCTGAATGAGACAGGCGGCGTTGTTGACGACCTGATTGTCTATCGCATGAGCTTTGGCTATCGCGTCGTGGTGAATTGTGCCACCCGCGACAAAGACTTAACCTGGATACGCACGCACGCTGCGGACTTCGAGGTAACTATCGAAGAACAGCCACAGCTCTCTATTCTAGCGGTTCATGGGCCCGAGGCAATCGACAAAGTTTGTTCGATACTTACTAGTGACCGCGCTGCAATAAGTGCGCAGCTGAAGAATTTTCGTGGTTTCGAATCGGGTTCCTGGTTCATTGCTCGCACCGGCTACACTGGGGAAAAGGGCCTCGAGTTAATTCTTCCCAGTGAAGAGGCCCCTGGAATTTGGGACAAGCTATTAGCAGTTGGCGTAAAGCCCGTAGGTTTAGGGGCAAGAGATACACTTCGCTTGGAAGCAGGAATGAACCTCTATGGCCACGACATGGATGAAACCACTTCACCCATCGCCGCTAATATGAAACAAACAATCGCCTGGCAACCCGAAGACCGTGAATTCATTGGCCGGCAGGCTGTCACGGCACACTTGGCAGAGAATGAGGCTGGCACAATGCCAATCCTTACCGGACTAGTTCTGGAACAGCGCGGCGTGCTACGAGAGGGCCAGAAGGTTCACTGCGAAAATGGAGAAGGCGTAATTACCAGCGGTAGCTTTTCTCCCACATTGAAGCATTCAATCGCATTAGCTAGAATCCCTGTGGATAGCGGCGCCTGCCAAGTAGATATTCGCGGCACACTGACCAATGTACGAATAGTAAAGCCAAACTTCGTTCGCTTTGGCAAAAAGGTATTCGAATAGAAGATTGAGATTTCACACATAGATTGGTTCTACAAAATCGCAGTAATTCAACTGTCTAGTAGAATTAAAACCAGCACCGATTAAAAGAGGAATACCTAGTGAGCACATATCCAGACAATCTTAAATACGCAGCCACTCATGAGTGGGTTCGACTCGAAGGTGATGGCACTGCAACGGTAGGTATCAGCAATCATGCGCAGGATGCATTGGGTGATATCGTGTTCGTGGAACTGCCAGAAGTAGGCGCTACGATTCACGCGAAAGATGAGGTGGCAGTTGTAGAATCCGTTAAGGCAGCATCAGATGTATATAGCCCGATATCTGGTGAAATTATCGCTACCAATGACACGCTCTCTGAAGCACCGGAAACGGTCAACGCAGTTCCTTACGACGACGGTTGGTTCTATAAGATTCAGATTAGTGACGAGCTTGAGCTGGATGAATTGATGGACGCCAACGCGTACTCCGACCACTGTGAAGAGGGTTAAGAAGTTGAGCAACCTAGGCGAATAACCTTCGCCAACTGAAGCCCATCGATTAACTCTTCATCTCGCTAGTCACTCCAATATCGACGATAAATTATGTTTTCTGAAAGGTCCGTAATGCAAACTCAATCCAATCCGGCGACTAAGAACGATCCCGCGCCGAACGATTCCGCTCCGTCTCTTGATGCCCTGCAATACAACGGCGAATTTATCGATCGACACATTGGCCCGAACAAAGCTCAGATAAAGCAAATGCTGCAAGCGCTGAATTTGAAATCACTAGAAGATCTTATCGCCAGTACTGTTCCCGAAGCGATTGCCCTAAAAAGCGCCCTAGAATTGGATGACCCGCTTACTGAAAGCGCGGCGCTAGCAAAGCTAAAAGCAATCGCAGAACAGAACGGTACGGCAAAATCATTTATTGGGCTCGGCTACTACGATACCTTTACGCCAAATGTAATCTTGCGCAATGTATTGGAAAATCCTGGTTGGTACACGGCGTATACGCCCTACCAACCTGAGATCTCACAGGGTCGTTTAGAATGTCTGCTCAATTTCCAACAGATGACTCTCGACCTCACTGCAATGGATCTGGCGAACGCTTCTCTGCTTGATGAGGCTACGGCCGCTGCAGAAGCAATGTCACTCGCGAAACGCGTGAGTAAGAACCGAAAGGCTAATAAGTTTTTCGTTGATCAATACTGTTTGCCGCAGACCATCGATGTCATAAAGACGAGAGCAGAATGCTTCGGCTTCGAGCTAGTCATAGGTGATATCAATGACGCCGAGCTGTCCGAACTGTTTGGTGCTATTTTTCAGTATCCCGCGGCAACCGGAGAGGCACGAGATCTCACCGATGTCATCAGCCAACTGCATGAACACAACGCGATCGCAGTAGTCGCGGCCGACCTAATGAGCCTGACTCTTTTAAAGCCGCCTGGCGAGATGGGAGCAGATGTCGTTACCGGCACTACGCAACGCTTTGGCGTACCGATGGGATACGGCGGCCCGCATGCCGCCTACTTCGCTACCAAAGAAGACTATAAGCGTGCCATTCCCGGTCGCATCATCGGCGTCTCTGTTGACAAGCGCGGGCGTCAGGCTTTTCGTATGGCGCTACAAACTCGCGAGCAGCATATACGCCGCGAGAAGGCGAACAGCAATATTTGTACTGCGCAGGTATTATTAGCAAATATTTCTGCCCTGTACGCGATGTATCACGGGCCCAAAGGCCTTAAGAATATTGCTCAGCGAATTCACCGACTGGCTTCTATAATGGCCGCAGGGTTGCAGAATTCCGGCATTGAAATAGTAAACAAAAATTTCTTCGACACTCTTACACTTAAAGTAGGCGCCAAAGATTTGGCTGTTATTTTGGATCGCGCGAAAGCGAACAAGATAAATTTACGTGTCGATAGGGCCGAGCAAGATAATTCAATCGGTATAAGTCTGGACGAATGCTCCTCCAGTAAAGATGTTGAAAATATTTGGCTGGTGATTCTCGGCGATGCAGCACAGAAACTTTCGACTGCCGACTTCGACGCGCAGATCGTAAGCGGCGAAAAGGCAGCAGTTATCCCAGATAACCTGATTCGTCGCAGCGAGTACTTACAACATCCCAACTTCAATAGTTATCACAGTGAAACTGAGATGATGCGCTATTTGAAGAAACTCGAAGACAAGGATATCTCACTTACCCATTCGATGATCGCATTGGGCTCCTGCACTATGAAACTTAACGCCGCTGCAGAGATGGCCCCAATTAGTTGGCCTGAGTTTGCAAAGCCGCATCCGTTCACGCCAATAGAGCAGATGGCAGGTTACCAACAGATGATTTCCGGCCTCGAAAAGATGCTCGAGGTAATTACCGGTTTCGATGCCGTAAGTATGCAACCGAACTCAGGGGCTCAGGGAGAGTATGCTGGCCTGCTTGCTATCAAGAAGTACCTTGTAAGCATCGGTGAGGGCGCTCGTGATGTGTGCCTCATACCGACTTCGGCACACGGCACGAATCCAGCCAGCGCACAGATGATTGGCATGAAGGTTGTACTCGTTGCCTGCGACGACAATGGCAACATCGATGTCGAAGATCTGCGCAGCAAAGCTGAAGCGAATACTGATAGTCTCGCCGCGTTAATGATTACCTACCCTTCCACTCACGGAGTGTATGAAGAGGCCGTAAAGGAAATCTGCCAGATCATTCATGATCATGGCGGACAGGTATATATGGATGGCGCCAATCTCAATGCGCAGGTTGGAGTAGCGAAGCCCGCTGATATTGGGGCTGATGTCTCTCACGTAAACCTACACAAAACATTCTGTATTCCACATGGTGGCGGCGGCCCAGGCATGGGCCCAATCGGAGTGAAGAAGCACCTCGCTCCGCACGTGGCGAACCATTCCCTGATTAAGCTTAACGGCCCAGAGGCCTATAACAGCGCAGTTTCTGCGGCACCTTGGGGCAGCTCAGGAATACTGCCAATTTCCTGGATGTACATCGCTATGATGGGTGCCGAGGGACTACTCAAGGCGACTCAAGTCGCAATCCTCAGCGCGAACTATGTCGCTGTCAGATTGGCCGAGCACTACCCTGTACTCTATACCGGTCGCAATGGCATGGTGGCTCATGAATGTATCATCGATCTACGTCCACTCAAACTCAGCTCGGGAATTAGCGAGGAAGATGTCGCTAAGCGGCTTATGGATTTCGGTTTCCATGCACCAACTATGTCTTTCCCAGTAGCCGGAACGCTGATGATTGAGCCCACCGAGAGTGAGTCGAAGGCGGAGTTGGATAGATTCATCGACGCGCTGATCCTGATTCGCAAAGAAATTGCCGAAGTCGAATCGGGTAATATCGATGCTGAAAACAACCCGTTAAAGAATGCGCCCCACACTCTCGCCGACATAATGGATGAGAGTTGGGACAGACCTTACAGTAAAATGCAGGGCGCCTACCCTAGCCAGCCAGAAGGCGCCGTTGCCTCGAATAAGTACTGGCCGAGTGTAAACCGCATTGATAATGTATATGGGGATAGGAATCTATTCTGTGCCTGCCCAAGCATCGAGAACTATGAATAGTAATAGTGAGGTGGTGGAAGCTCGACTAGTCCGAGCTCTTTCCATCGATAGGCGAGTTGCGCATCTTCTTAAGTGTTTCTAGTTCGTTCTGAATTCGTTCCAATTTCTCCCCAAGCTCCTTCTTCTCTGAGATGATTTCTTCATCTTCTTTAGATTCGAATTGCTTATAGCTCGAATACAACTTCACCTTTTCCTGTTTGAGCTGGTCAGATTTATATGACTTGAAGTAAGAAACTTGACGTCGTACTGCAAGGCCTGGGATCAACACTACAGATACTGCAAGTACATAGGGTAGAGAAACCCAAATTAGAAAAACGAATTGAACGTGCTGCTTATGCATAGAGGTCCAGGAGACACCGAACACGTGTATGCTAAGCAAAACTCCAACGACTCCAATCAGACCGCCGAAGAACCAGAGTGAATCTCCAAGCTTTTTAATGCCACCGTTACCATCAGGATCGTTAGGGTTCAATGTGTACTGAAGACTGGGGGCGAATTTTAGATAGAGAGCTATCACAGCAGTGATAGCTAACAAGCCCATGCCACTAGCAAACCCGCCTAAGAAAAACCCGAAATAGACCATCACTAGTGAAGAGGTCGATTCGAAGAAAGCTGATGGAACGCCTAGAAGATGTCATACGGTAGTGTTCGCCGTTCCAAATGCAAACCCCGCAAGAAGCAACCACTTGTCGCTCATCCACTCATCAACAACCTTTAAGCTGGCGGCATACTTACCTTCGATTTCTCGCATCGCATTAAGATTGCTTCGAAAAACATCCGTGGCAACGTAGAGCGAAAAAATTGAGGCAGAGGTTATTAGAGCGAGGTTCCAGCAATTCTCACTAAAAAAAATCATCTTATCTGGCAGGGAATAATATTGAAGAAGTGCATAGCCAGTACCAAAGCCGAGCGAAACACCTAACTTGCTTCCATAACCTAACCCACCCCTATCGCGATAGGGGTCGTAAAAAGGATAAAAATTTGATTTCTGTGACTTAGGCATCTTCGTTCAATTTAGTGAGGGGTGCGGCAAATTGTCGCAGTTAGATGAAAGTTAACATGGCGCCTTCTGTGCCAAGCTACCTCACCTTGCCGATTTCCTTCAACAATCCCTTATTCCATCGTGCAGTGGTAGTTTTATTGTGCCGCTTTCCCCTATATCGGTCAAAGGCCTACTATTCTTCGGCCTAAAAACGGGTTTTTGCTGTAGCAAGGGCTGCCCGCACAGGAATCGACTCCGTAAGAATTGTAGGTACTCTTCGCGAAATGGCCTTGCAACAAAATCTCTATATCGTTGCAGGCCATCGGCATCAATATTTATGAATTGTCGAACCGCTCGGTGACGTTTCAAGTGACTTGGCTTGTATGTGAATGCATTCGCACAATAGCTGGAATAGCCGTACTCGCCTGGATGACCTTCGCTGCTAAAGTCGAGTACATAGCGTTCGACAAATTTTTGACAATCTAGTACTAGTTTGTCACCTGGTAACCGGCACACAAGTGGTTCATTCTGCCAAGCTAAGACGCCACGCGCGAAACGAATCAAGTAGTACCTACTGTAACTGACATTGAGAAATCTAACGAACGAATCGAAGCCCGATGGCGTCATTGGCGTGAACATCAAAAATAATTCTTTCTCCATCAGTAGATAAGCATGGAGCTGCACCTGGAAGGCATTTTGACAATGCAGAAGACGACGAAGGTAGAATTCTTTGCAAGCATCGTCGAAGAATCCAGTGCCGAACGTTCTCTGTTTTATGACAGTAAAATAGGTCTTCCTGGGAATTAGGCTTCTAATTGTCTTCTATCTCCTCCCCCTTTTCAATCACCGCCTCTTCATTCTCCCCATCCACTCTTTGCAGAGAATTCTGGCCGCCTAATTCTAGTAGAAAATCAGCGAGGCCAATTAGATCCGCATTGTGTGTTACGAGAATGAGAGTGGTATTAGAATCTCTAATGCTCTCAATAATCTGACACGCTACATTAGTACTTAGGTGGGATAGCGCCTCATCCAACACTAGTATTTTCGGATGTCGATAGAGCACCCTTGCAAGAAGAACTCGTTGAACCTGTCCCGCAGAGAGGGCCACTCCCATCTCACCTACTTGTGTATTAAATCCCATGGGTAGTTGGCTTATATCATCGAAGATACAACTTATTCGGCACGCCGTTTCTAGTCGCTCTGAATTTAACGGCTCCATCTCTAGATGCACGTTGTAGGCAAGAGAACCGGACAGCAAGCCATCGCCGTGGAGCACGGCTGCTACTTGTGACCTGTACTGACTCACTCCTAGCTCAGTGATCGAACGGCCATCAACACGAACCGCGCCCGCAGAAGGCTCGGCCAAATTAAGCAATAATCTCAAGAGAGTCGATTTGCCGCATCCTGAATGACCGGATATCGCGAAGAATTCGCCTGCTGCGATGCTAAAACTAAGGTCACGAAATAGTTCGGACTGTGCCGAGGAATAACTAAAGCAAAGCTGCTCCGCCTGGATGGCGCCAGAGATCCCAATCTTGCGAAGGCTGCTATCTTTAGAACTTTGTTCCGGCTCTTCAAAGACAATATCCGATACCCTATCGAGCTCCAGTCTTAAGAGTCTAATCTCTGCAAGTTTAGGGAGCATTGCCGCAACTGACCCGGAAAAGTTTTGCTTCAGGAAAACGAAACTCATCAATTGCCCTATAGTTAATTGGCCACTGAATATAGCGGCTGACCCTAGGTAGATTGTCGCAACATGATCTATACCAAATAGTAGACTGTGCAGGGTGCTTAGGCTCAGTTGGAGATGACCAAGTCTGTAACTCGAGTTCATGTAATAGGCGTAGTAATTCTGCCACTCCGACAAACGCTCAGACTCTATACCATAGTTCTTAGTTATCGCTATGCATCGAATATTCTCCATGAATCGAGTCTGTTGTTTAGCCCCTGTTTGTAGAACCTCCTGTCGACACACTCTTTCCCTCGGTATAGCCAGAAGACGAATAAGTGACAAGACAATCACGAAAAAGAGCGCAACAAATGCCAAAGCGGGACTGTAGAGAAATAACAGGATAAAGGTTAGGAGAGAAAACAGACCGTCTACTATCACCGTTATCATCTCTTGGGTGACGAGTTGTTTGATATTGTCGAGTGAAGAAAATCGTGAAACGATATCCCCCATCTCTCTTTTATCAAAGTACGATAAAGGCAACCTAAGCAAGTGCGAGAAGGTATTACTTACCATTTGAAAACCCAGTTGGCTGGAGAATTGGAGCAGCACCACTCCTCTAAAATAGGCGACACTTGCCTTGGCTAGAATAACTAGCGAGAAAAGTAGTGCGACGAGAAAAATAATATCCATGTCGCCCTTGCTGAGCCCTTGGTCAATCACCAGTTGTAGATAAAGCGGAAAGATGAGCGACAGAGCCTGTAATAGAAGTGACAGAAAGAAGACTTGTCTGATGGCTTGGCGAAAGCTAGGAGTTGCCTTGAAAAGATCCTTCAAAGAATATTCTTTTGCGTGCCTTTCACGCGTAAAACAAATAGTTGGGGACATCTCAATTGCAATCCCAGTGAAGTGATGGTCCAGTTCAGATAGGCTATATTTTCGTATACCCATCGCGGGATCGTGGATAACGAATGACCTCCTAGTAATTTTCTTAAGCACGACGAAGTGATCCGTGTCCCAATGTAGAATTACAGGAAGAGTCAGTAGACCAACATCGTTAAGATCGAGTTTAAGAGGCCTTCCTTGAAGGTCTAGCCGCAGGCCAGCCTGCTGCAAGTGTTTTACAGAGGCGCCTCCGGCCGGCATACAGAGGCTTTCACGCAAAGTGCGTATATCTGAGAACTTGCCATAGTAGTTAGCGATCATGGCCAAACAGGCTAAGCCACATTCAGCTATTTCAATCTGAAATATCATCGGTAGTGTATTGCGAGGCTGAAAGATATCGATCATGTCACCTTACCCTGCAGACCGAGGATAGGCCTGAAGATGAACTGCAATAGCGACATTTCCCAGATGACAAAATCTGCCGTAAGAGTCGCCCCGCTCTGTAGTCGGTACAGCGAATCTCCTTGTACCGTAGATTCATGTAGTTCTGCGATGACCTTGAACACTGGCTCGGTGACGCCGATGATCGGCAACACTGTTTCCCGCGGGTCCAGCCTAGCCTTTCCAACGGTAACCACCGTAGCCTCATACCGACCGTATAGCCTGAAGTCGAATGCGTCGTATCGAAGCAGAACTGACTGCCCCTCAACTAACTTAGCCTGCACTGTCGCAGGCACGTAAAGCGTGGCCTGTAGCTCCGTCTTCGACGGATTGATAAAGAATAGCGGCTGATTTGGCAATACCGATTTGCCTCTAGATAACCCTAACGCCGCTACTATGCCCGGACCCTGAGCAACCACAGTGAATAGCGCTTGATCACTTAAGCTCGTGATCTTCTGATCGATTACCTGCAACTCTCGTTGAATCTGCAGGCCGGCTTGTTCCGAATCAAACTCGGCGAGTTGCTCGGCGTTGTTAAGAGAATTTAGTTCATAATCATATTGGAGTAGTCTTTGCGAAAGTGCCTGCCTACGTCCCAGAAGCTCTAGATGCGCCTGGTGCTGTTGATCGTATTCTCGAGTCGAACTGTTTCCCGATTGAAGTAGCGTCGAAACAGCCTGCAAATTGCGATCACTCAACTGCGTTCGAGTAGTCAGCAATCCTGCTTCCTCCTCAAGGCTTAACTTACTACTGTGAACATTCAGGGCCGCGGCCCTGCTCCAATGTATAGACTGTTGCTGTGCCAGTTGCTGAACCGCGAATTTCTTAAGAAGCAGCTCTCTATCGGTTTCCAACTGTTGTATGTTTTCCTGAACAACAGAGGCTCCCTGCCCGTTATAAATCCCGGTGGAAAGCGACGCGAGTATGTCGCCCCTCTCTACTCTTTCGCCCTGATTAACATGAATTTCCTCTACTCTCGCCGCAACCGGAGAGACGATTTTCTGAGCATCATGAACGGGAACCAATATTCCTCTGGCTGCTACTGTCTCCTTATAGGTCGTCTTAGTAAGCAGATACATCGCGACAAGCAGCAAGACCACCCACAACCCTAGCTGCAACTTGAAATAATTCGCAAGCGTAATCACAGGTGCGGATGGCGGGCCCATTATTCTGTGAGCGATCGCTCTTTCACGAAACAAGTGGTTTGGATTCTCCGTGGTCATTAGGTTCTTCTTATGACTGAATAGTAGGTAGGCAAAAAATCTTTACTAAGTCCTCTACCGTTTCTAATGACGCTAGTTCAGCATTACTTAACGTCTTCCCATAGCAATTTTCTAATTCGAAGAGACTCTCTATTAGATCGAGCGAGTCTAGATCAAGCTCACTCAATACTGTCTTTCGATCGAGAGTCGCCACTTCGCAATGCTTACCTAGGCATTGCATAACACTTGTAGAAGAATATTCATCTAGTCGGAAACGCATGCCAGAACTCTTCGTCATTCTTGATCTGCAATTTTTCCCTATCTCTGCCATCTCTAACGCCGACAAATTTGACTCGATCTCGGCTTAGTGAAATAGCTTGGCAACAAGGAAAGAAACCTCCATTGCTCAGGGTTCTCAAGAAATACAGACTCGAACAGCGATACCAAGCTCTGCGTTATCCGCTTCGCTCCCGTTCGAAGTGTTTCGGTAGGCAAGAGTTCCGGCTCGATCTGATTGCCTAGCCTCAGGTAGCTGGAACTGCCAGTTGAATAGTTGATGAGGGGAAGTAATGGCACTCTGTTCGCGAGCGCGAGAACTGCAGGTCCGATTGAGAACCAAGCCTGCCGATTGAGGAAACTCACTTCGGTAGTTTCATTGAGCCCAGGCGGGACATCACAGAAGAGGAGTATCGGAGCGTTACCCGCTCGGAGTATCTGCGAGAGCTTCGACGACCCGGTTTCACAAAGCAATAGTTCGCACTCTGGGCCTGGCGCACCGCGGTCAAAGCCTGCAGACAAATTCGAATAGCAGGCATCACTGCTTCTATTCAGGCTTAAGACATATTTATTACGCTGCTTGCTATCGAGACTAAACAGACTAGCGGATCCGTACAGAAAGTCACCACAATGGAACGAGGCGACGATACGTGAGCGTCCATCATTTCTGATTAGTTCCAGGTAGTCTTCACGCTGTGGTATTTCAAAACCTTCACAATACCGCTGAACGAGCGAGGCCTGCTCGACTTTGTTCCTTCTCCGCTCGAACCGGCAATTATGAAGCCGATTCTTAGCGAGGAGGGAGTTGACAGCATTCACCGGCTGCCGAAAGGCATAGGCGATCTGATTTTCATCATCGAGAGTGGGCCTCTCAAAGAGCGATCGTGTTAACGTTTGAAATTTTTTCCCTGCATTCGGGCGTAACTTCTCAAGAAAGAGATTTAGTGAATCGGGCAGAAGCAGGCGCTTATGCTGAAATGCGGAATAGATCACCGGCGTTATCCTTAACTGCTCAGTAGTTTCTCCCTAAGTCTAGGACAGCATCTGACTTCTCGCCAATCGACTATCTGATCAATCTATTTTATTCGTACCGCCGTACCGCTGACGCTTACCATCATCATCCCTCCTTTAGAACCGATAACCTCATAGTCTAAGTCGATCCCAACTATAGCATTCGCACCCAACGCCCTTGCCTCATCTTCCAATTCCATAAAGGCGATGTCCCGAGCACGGCCCATTTCTTCTTCATAGGCACCTGCGCGCGCGGCCACCGACTATGTCGCGTATAGCGCCGAATATATCCTTAAATATATTGGCTCCGAGAATTGCCTCTCCCACGACAACGCCCAAATAATCAGTAATTTCCTTGCCTTGCAATGTTGGTGTTGTTGACCGAATCATGACTGTTATTCTCCGTTTTACATCTGTTCTACATTTACTCGCATCTAGCCGAAGATAGAATCGTACTGCTAGTTGCGCGGCTCTAAGCTCTTGGCGGTAAACCATGAACCAATGTAATACTCTTCAACGTCGTACCAGCACGGCGAAATTCGGACAAGGTTTGATACTCGTCGTCGTTGTACCATCGCTTGGCTAATTCCTCTGATGGAAACTTGAAGATAATGATGCGACCCTCAAGCGGAGAATCCCCTTCGAGATTTTCATGGCTATCATCGAAAGTAACAAACTCTCCGCCAAATTTCTTCAATATGGGAAAGAATCCCTTCTCATACTTGCGGTATTCACTCGCATCTTCAACTATGAGATTCGCTATCATATAGACTTCTACGTCAGACATTTTACTCTCCCTTCCTTTTAGACTATTGGTTCGTTCCAACTTTTCGCTAAAGCCGTACCACGAATACTACCCAGCAGCGTTAACTATTCCCAGCCACATAACCAGAACAGAAAGATTACCAACCGCGAATATAGTAAGCCTATGCAATACGTTATTGTAGCTTAGATGAATTACACTGTGCATCACTCGCGCGGCTACAAATACCCACGCACTGATTACAGGTAGTTGCCCCGTCTGATCCAACGCCAGATACACGGCACCGCCCGCATAGAACAGCGTCGGAACTTCGAATAGGTTATTGAAATTACGTGTCGTCTTGGCAACGAAATCCGGAATATCGTGCCCTTCCATTAAGCTATAGTAGCTCTGCGGCACCTTACCGCTCTGTACAGATCCAATTCTCACGCGAGCTGTGAGTACCATTATTACCGTAGTCAAAATGACCAGCATAAACATTGCGTATAGCATTTTATTCCCCTTTTATATTGCGACAACGACCCCTGTCTGTTCACAGTCAATCCGCAGTATAATTCCAACTCACTGCATTAAACAGCACTCAGAGGCACGGACTTGACCATAGACAATTACGCCAATCATATAGCTACACTCACTCGCACCTATACCGATGCTCTGCTATATGTCGCTAACGAGGGCGCGCAGCTGGCCGCTGTACTTGTGCATAGCGGCGCCGAGAATCACTACTATGGCGATGATAGAGGAGTGGCATTTCAAGCTTACGGTCACCTGCTGCAATGGATACCGGTCAACCGCCCCAATCAGTTCATCTATTTCCGCCCCGATGCGAAGCCCATCTATTTTCAAATCGTGCCCAGTGATTTCTGGTACGAACAGGACATAGAAGTTGAAGCAGAGTGGGAAGAAACGCTCACCATCGTTAGATTGAGCAGCCTAGATGAACTCTCTGCCCAGCTAAAGCAGCATTCGGTGGCTGATGTTGCCTACATCGGAGGACATGCCGACATCGCCTCCTCTCTTGGCATCGATAAGGGATTGATTAACCCAGAAACACTACTTGCCTATCTAGATTTCTCGCGAGCGGTAAAAACAGGCTATGAACTCGAGCAGTTGCGTGCTGCTAACCGTCTTGCCCTTCTCGGTCATGCCGCGGCTAAGGCTTGTTTCTTAGCGGGAGGCAGTGAATATGAGATTCACATGGCCTTTCTACAAGCCACACAGAATCTGGAAGACGAGTGTCCCTATACCAATATCGTGGCTCTCAATGAGAAGGCTGCGATATTACACTATCAATTCAAACGTAAAACAAACGCAGACAAGGGGAGCGTTCTCCTAATAGATGCGGGCTGTCGCGTAAAAGCCTACGGTTCGGACATAACCCGCACTTCCGTAAGCGAGAACGTTCACCCTGAATTTCGATCACTCGTTGCCGCGATGGAAGCATTAGAACTCGAGCTAGTCGACGAAGTAGAACCTGGAAAAACTTACCAATCGTTACATACATCAACATTGGGAAAAATTGCCCGCGTCCTAGTTAATCACAATATCTGTACAGGTGAGGTAGAAGATCTAGTCGATCTCAATATCCCTCAGCTGTTTATGCCTCACGGCGTGGGACACCTGTTAGGAATTCAGGTACACGATGTAGGTGGACACCAGTCTGATATTTCCGGAACCGTATTGCCTCCGCCCGAGAATTCTCCGGCGTTGAGAAATACACGCGTGATGGAAGAGGATATGGTATTTACGGTGGAGCCTGGCTTGTACTTCATTCCGCTTATTCTTGAGGCAGAGCGAAGTTCAGATAGGGGTAGGTTGATAAACTGGAATACGGTCGGCGACCTCTATCCTTGCGGAGGCATTCGCATCGAAGACAATATTCGTGTGACATCCGATGGCGCTGAAAACCTAACACGCCAATTCGAATAGAGAGTGATATTAGGAATTTTGGATAAGGGGCAGCACTAGTTTCATCAGAGCGGGCAAGGCATTCTGGTTTTCTTTTACCAGCTGTTTACCTCGCTCTCCCATTTCCTGTCGCGCCTTTTCGTCTGCTATCAATGTAGAAAGACTCTCCGCTAATTCCATTTCGTTCTTTACAGTCTTTAACGCATCGGCGTTTTCCAGTTGTTTACAAATCGTCGCGAAGTTGAACTGCGAGGGCCCAACTAAAATTGGGATACCCAATGCCGCGGGCTCGAGAACATTCTGACAACCCGTATCCACTAGGCTTCCACCGACGAATGCGATCGTCGCAACACTATAGTACTCCAGCATTTCACCCATGCTATCGCCGATCACAACTTGAATATTCGGCTCTACTACTTCGTCACTGCGTTTCACTGTAGTAAAGCCTTCGCCCTCACTTAATCTTCTTGCCTTGTCGAAACGTTCAGGATGACGTGGAATCAATATCAGGAGTAAAGAAGGAATTTCAGCAACACATTTTTTAAAAGCGGCTAGCACTTTCTCTTCCTCCCCCTCGCGGGTGCTAGCTGCAACCAAGACAGGTCGCGCGGTTTTTTCGATTGTAGCGAAGTACGTTTGTTTTTCTTTTTCATTTACATCGACTAGAAATTTCAAACTACCTGTAACTTCTATCTGTTCTGGCCTAAGCCCAAGATCGATGAAGCGCTGTGCATCGGGCGTCGCTTGAGCAGCTATCCTATCAATTTTCTCTAGAAGGCTGCGCGTAAAAGTCGCGAAGCGGCCATAACCTATAGCCGATTTTTCCGATAATCTGCCATTCGCCAACAACAGTTTAACGCCTTGGTGATGACAGGAATTTACCAAATTCGGCCAGAGCTCTGTCTCCATTAAGATCAAAAGACTAGGCCGATATTTATCAAGGAATCGATTGCAGGCACCCGGCAGGTCGTAAGGAATATAGACGTGCGTCACTGACTCACCGAAAAGCATGCGAACCCTGTCTGAACCGGTGGGTGTCATAGTAGTCATAACAATCTGGGCGTCTGGATAGAGCCGCTGCAGCTCTTCTACTAGCGGCGCCGATGCGACTGCCTCACCTACTGATACCGCATGGATCCAAAGTGTAAGTTTATTTTTATCAAACCCCTGAGGTATCGACTGTAGAGCAAAGCGTTCACCGATGCGTTTCCTATAGGCAGGTACTTTTAGAGACCGGATCAGAAGACGGAGCAAAATTACCGGTAGTGCTAGATAGAAAATGACACTGTAGATAATTCGATGCATGAAGACTCAGCCTAGTAATTTCGTTTGTCGCTTGAATAGGGAAGTAATTTGGAAATAGTCCCTTATGCCGATATAATTTGAGTCTTGCCGTCTATCCGAATGTAGACCCAATACTCACGTCCCACGCATCAACTACAGCACCGAGCTAAGGTAACGAATGACATCGAGCTATTCAACCGACATCGTCATATTTGGCGGTGGAATTGCGGGCCTCTGGTTGCTGAACCGCCTACGCGATCAAGGCTATCAAGCCATATTGTTAGAAACTGACAAGCTTGGCTCTGGCCAGACCCTCGCTTCACAGGGCATTATCCATGGCGGTCTTAAATATGCGCTGAATGGAGCTCTCAGTGGTGCAGCAAACGTCATATCTGATATGCCAGCACGCTGGCGTAGCGCTCTAGCCGGTGAGGCAGAGATCGACCTTAGAGGGTGCCGCGTACTCAGTGAGCAGTACTATATGTGGTCCGATTCCGGGTTCCGCTCGAAGCTTAAAACCTTTCTAGGCAGCAAGAGCCTAAGCGGGCGAGTTACAGCGGTAGAGAAGAAAGACTACCCAGACTTCTTCAAAGCGGCCACTGTCGAAGGGACGCTCTACAGACTTCCGGACTTTGTAGTAGATACAAATTCCCTACTAGAAGTGTTAGCGCAAAAGCAACGTGATTGGATATTCAGAGTGAGCCCTGGGAGTTACACGTTCGAACGCAATGAATCGGGGCTGGTCAACGCCATCTCATTTAGTGATAGAGACACGAAATTTACTCTTGCAGCACAGAAGTTTATTTTCAGTGCAGGTAAAGGCAATCAGCAACTCATAGATGATGCGGGCCTAGCGAAGCCAAAGAGCCAGCTTAGGCCGTTGAACATGGTCTATGTGAAGGGGAAGAATCTTCCTCCTGTTTTCGTACACTGCATTGGCGATAGCTTTAGCCTAACACCGAAGTTGACCGTTACCTCCCATAGCGATGCGCGGGGAGAGACGGTTTGGTACCTCGGCGGCGAGATCGCCGAGTCCGGTGTGGGCAAAGAGCCGGATACCCAGATTCATTCAGCTCAAACGCTTCTAACAACTTTGTTCCCTTGGATAAATTTTGCAGAGATGGAATTTCATTGCTTTACTATCGACAGGGCAGAGGCCAATGTAAACAATAACTATCGTCCGGAAGATGCCTACTTTATTGAAGAGAGTAATGTGTTGGTTGCATGGCCAACGAAGCTAACTCTTACACCGAATTTGGCCGATAACATTACTGAGTATTTCGCTGCTAGCGGAATTGTTCCCTCACCCGCTTCCGCGGAGCAAGATTTGAGTGGTGTACTAGAAGCCGCAGAGATCGCTACTTCACGCTGGGACTAGAAACTAATGAGTTTGGCAAAGAGAAAACTGGGAAACACCGGCCTCGAGATTTCCTGCCTGGGCTTAGGTACGGTCAAGATCGGCCGTAATCAAGGCGTGAAGTATCCGGGCGGCTTCTCGCTCCCTTCCGATGAGGAAGTATCCGCTTTGATTGGCCAAGCCAAAGAGCTCGGTATCAATTTTCTCGATACAGCGCCTGCCTATGGCAGTAGCGAGCAACGCTTAGGACGCCTCCTCAAAGACCGTCACGATTGGATAATTTGCAGCAAGGTCGGTGAAGAGTTTACTGCGGGCAAGTCCCATTACGATTTTTCTGCTGAACACACACAACGTAGTATCGAACGTAGTCTGCGTGACATAGGAACTGACTACCTTGATATTGTATTGATTCATTCCGATGGACAAGATGCCAAGATTCTCGAATCTAGCGATTGCGCTGAAACCCTTCTACGACTCAAGGAAAAAGGCCTCATTAAGGCCGTTGGAATGTCCACTAAGACTGTGGCAGGCGGCATGAAAGCCGCAGAAATGCTCGATTTAGTGATGGTAACCTACAATCCATCCATGCAGGACGACGCGAGTGTGATCGATCACGCGCTCGCACTCAAGAAAGGAATTCTCGTAAAGAAGGCGCTGAATAGCGGACACGATTGCACCGCTGATGATGCTGTTGAGAACCCTGCTGGCACTAGTTTCACTGAAAGGAATCTACGCTTCGCGCTAGATAAAGAAGGTGTCACTAGCGTGATAGTGGGCACTATAAATCCGCAACACCTGCAGGAGAATGTAGAAGCCGTTCAGTAACGGATTTCTATTACTTACTGTTAGTCTAAAGGCTACTAGCCCGAGTCCTTCATTTTTTCTACTATAGCCGAGGTAGAGCAGTCGTCTAGGAATTCTAGTGCTTTCACTTCGCCACCATAAGAAAGAACGTACTCGCCGCCGACAACCTGCTCTAGTGAATAGTCCCCACCCTTAACAAGTATGTCTGGCTGTAGCGATTTCAATAGCGCCTCTGGCGTATCATCTTCAAAATTTACGACCCAGTCTACCGCCTCCAAACCATCAAGTACGGCCATTCTTCGCTCAACAGGATTAATTGGGCGGCCAGACCCCTTCAACCGTGTAACAGAATCATCTGCATTGATCGCTACGACGAGTCTGTCGCCAAGCTTCTTTGCCTGGCTTAGATAACCGACGTGTCCGGCATGAATGATATCGAAGCAGCCATTGGTGAATACAATCTTCTCTCCGTGAGCCTTGGCGTCATGCACGGCGATACTAAGTTGCTCTGCCGTAATAACGCCCATACCGGAGTTCTGCTCAGCCAATATCGCTCTACGTAATTCGGGGCCGCTTATCGCTGCTGTGCCCAGTTTCCCGACGACTAGTCCTGCAGCGAGATTCGCGATAGCTGTTGCTTCGGCGAGATCATCGCCTGCCGCTAGTGCCGACGCGAGTACAGAGATGACCGTGTCACCTGCACCAGTCACGTCGAATACCTCACGTGCGCGTGCAGGTAGATGTAATTCCTCTGAGTCTGGACGCAGCAATGTCATACCATGCTCACCGCGGGTGATGAGTATGGCCTGCAATTCGAGATCGCTCATTAGTTTCAGACCCTTACTCACGAGCTCCTCTTCGTGTGCACAAGGTCCTACAACCGATTCGAATTCACTAAGATTTGGCGTGATCAAAGTCGAGCCGCGATATTTCTCAAAGTCGGTTCCTTTCGGATCGACGATGATTGGAATGTTTTGTTCTCTGGCGAGTTTGATTAGTGCGGCCACATCTTGCAATGCGCCCTTCGCATAGTCCGAGAGCACAAGTGCTTGCGCGCTTGGAAGAAGTGATATCGCTAACGATTGCAGATCAGCTACATCCTTCTCATCAAACTTTTCTTCGAAATCGAGGCGGATCAATTGCTGATGCTGGCTAATTACTCGCAACTTGGTGATGGTCGGTTTATCTTCCGATTTCAAAAATTCACAATAGACTCCAGCAGCGGTGAGGCGAGACTCCAAATCCTGCGCGTTGTCGTCCTTACCTACTACACCGATAAGCGTAGCCGCCGAACCCAGGGCAGCAATATTTAGAGCCACGTTTCCCGCTCCACCTGGTCGGTCTTCCTGATTGCCAACCTGCACAACCGGTACTGGGGCCTCCGGTGAGATCCGCGAAGCGGCGCCATGCCAATATCTGTCCAGCATGACATCACCGATAACCAATAGCTTGGCTTGTTGAAAGGGTGGCATCTCAAGTTTCATCAGAAGTTTCCTGTATTCAAAGACTGAATATTTACTGCTTTTTATGGCGGCTGATCATATCACATGGGCTAAATACAGGAATAATGCCGCTTTAGGACCGATTTCCCCATTATTCACTTAAAGTGGGGATCATATATCCAATATTTCAACTAATTTTGTCTTGAGTGGGTTTTTATTGCGATGGTGGCAAAATGGCAATCAATTCCTCCTAAAGTGCTGTTATTTCTAGGCTTCTGCTACAATTCGCGCCAGCAAGAGCGATAAACCTATTATCCTCCTTATTCTCCCGGCACTCATTCCGGTGCTCGCTGGCGTAACTAGTGGCTGAAGACTCTCAAATAAGAACACCTCTAAACCAATTCATCGCGCCACGCTACTGGCCGACTTGGATAGCTCTGTCTGCCATGTGGTTGGCGGCACATCTACCGTATCCGTTACAAATTCATATCGGTCGAGGCCTGGGCCTGCTTAGTTACTACTTCGCTAGGTCGAGGCGGCACATCTGTGAGGTTAATCTCCGTCTTTGCTTCCCCGAGCTATCCGAGCAAGAACACAAGATACTAGTAAGAAAGACTTTTCGCTCTAACGGCATAGGGCTTATCGAAGTTGCGATCGCCTGGTTTAGAGATCCAGAAGACTATCGATCCCGAACAACTGTCACTGGATTGGAAAACCTAGAGGCGGCGATTGGCGAGGGTAAGGGCGTGCTGCTGCTCTGTGCGCATTTCTCCAGCCTTGAAATGGGTGGTTTTTTGTTCAATCTAGTTGGGGATATGGATGTGACCTATCGACCGAACAAGAATCCGCTGTTTCAAGCGGCGATGTTCAATGGCCGCATTCGTCACTTTCGCCATGTCTACGACCGAAAAGATGTACGTGGCGCGATGCGTAGCCTGAAGGGAGGCCGGATTCTCTGGTACGCTCCGGATCAAGACTACGGTGCGAAGCATTCGGTGTTCGTTCCCTTCTTTGGTGTTCAGGCTGCAACCATCACCGCTACAGCGCGATTCGCCAAGGTAAATGACTCCGCCGTGCTGTTTTATAGCCATTATCGCAATGAAGATAACTCGGGGTATCATCTCGACTTCGCCCCTGCACTGGAAGGATTTCCAACCGGCGACGCTGAAGCGGATGCGCGCACTACCAATGAGTTAGTCGAACAGGCTATACGGAAACAGCCCGACCAATACCTCTGGTTGCACAAGCGATTTAAGACGCAGGTTGACGGGCCTTCCGCGAGACCGTATTGATCTCATACTAGAAATGAATAACTGAAAATGAATCTAAATTGGCGACAACACGACATCAGATGGATCGCGGTAGCCGCGAGTCTCGTGCTGTCTATCTTCACCTTACTCCTTCAGGAAATCCCCAATTCGGATGCCTATACCTATGCGCGCACCGCTGAGATATTCCTTGCCGATGGAATTGTCGCCGCTTATCAACATTATTCATGGGCTACCTATTCGATCCTAATCGGCACCGTCTCCGTAACTGGACTGGATATATTCTCGGCCGGCTTGTTCGTCAACGCAATATTTTACGCTATTCTTGTTTACGCCTTTCTAAGCATTGTAAAAGAGATCAACGATTCCGAGCCCTTGCTCGTCATCGCGGCAATCTCCATCTTGGTTTACCCGCAGTTGAATGAGTACCGCGAGTTACTAATTCGCGATATTGGATTCTGGGCACTCTCTCTTACAGCACTCTGGCAGTACCTGCTCTACGCTAAGACGCAGTCGCTGCGCTGTGCAATTATTTTCTGCGCGTGCCTACTCTTCGCCGCGTCGTTTCGCGCAGAGGCGCTTGCCTATTTGTTATTCACTCCTCTCGCCTTATTGTTCGATACGCGTCTCGACGCCAGCGTTCGCATGAGACTTCTCGTTAGAATGTATGCGTTGATGATCTCGCTCTCGGTAGGCCTGCTACTTTTTCTTGCGCTGATGGGGCTTAATGTTGCACAGCTATTCATTGAGTTTGCATCCATCTACGAGCCCTTTATCTCCGGAAACTTTACGCTAAATAATGAAGAAAGAGCGCTCCTAGGCTCGTTACTATTCTCGGAGTACGCAGCGACTTTCTCTCGTGAATATATTGAAGTATTCTTGCTCGCAGGCATGATTTCGATTCTATTGGCCAATTTGCTCACTGGCGTGGGCGGCCCATATCTGATCATTCTGACTTTTGGGTTCTTTAAGAAAAGCCTTCGCATCAACAGGGAAATTGCCATACCTATAGCGTTCTATCTCTGCACCAATTTTTTAATACTACTTAGCTTCATAATTGTTACACGGTATTTGTCCAGCCGCTACGCGATGCTGATGTGTATCTTGCTAGTCTTATTCGTTCCCAAAATCGTGCTTCAAATTCTAGAGAACGCAAAAGCTGCCGGTAGAAAGAGTACGGTATTCATCATCGCAATCTTCTTCGGCTATTGTGCGATTGATTCCTACTATAGCTTCGGCGAGTCCAAGTCCTATGTGAGAGACTCAATCGAATGGATAGCGCAGAACACCGATGACTCCTCGGAGTTGATAACCAATAACCATGCGATCGCCTACTTCAGTGGTAAGGTTGAAGACTACGATTTGATAGAAAGAAACTTAACCGCGAATGAAATTCTATCCAGCGAAGTTGGCGACACGATTGCGGCCGAACTTACTTTTGAAACGGCGAAATTACTAGGAAGCACCTCTATAGCGGCCAGATTGACGTTGCTCGCGTATTTCCCTGAAACCGGGACACGACGCATCGCACTTTTTGGAAGGGTGGACTAGAACTCAGCTCTGATTTCGAATTACCATTCGTCCGACAATTCTCTCTTAGTAATCAATACACCTTCCATAATTAGATAAACCAGGTCCGTACCCAAAAACATATTGAGCGCGTCTTCTGGCGAGCACACCAAAGCTTCCCCGGGACGACTCAGTCGTGCATTTATGAGCATGCCATGTCCGGTTTCCTTCTGAAAACTAAGTAGCAGTTCATGTAAGTTTGGATTGCTATCGGCATCGACTATCTGTGTTTCAGTACTCTTGTCGACATGAACGATGGCTGGATATTTTTCAGCCCAACTATCGCTAGCAGTTACAGCACGGCACATATATTTATCGTGTTGTTCTCCGGGGATGAATTCCTCAGCCACGCTATCCAGCGCGCACACTGAATAGGGCTGCCAGGCTTCCCGAAACTTGACCTGGTGATTGATCTTCTCCACGACCTCCGGAAAATTTGGATTAGCCAATATGCTTCGATTGCCCAATGCCCTAGTGCCGAATTCCATCCGGCCCTTATACCAAGCAAGTAAATGCCCCTGCGCAAGAATCTGTGCAGCCTTCTCATAGGGCGCCTCTAAAACCTCCCACAGTGGCTTATCTCGGTGGGACTTACAGACCTCTATACATTGCTCGGCGCTGTAGGATGGACCATGAAACATATGCGTAACCGGCTTTATCTTCGTGCCAGATTGCCGCACTGCAAAGCTCGCGGCGCCGATTGCCGTACCTGCATCACTGCATGCCGGATGAACGACTAGCTCCTTCACCTCTGGCATATTTGCAAGACGCTGGTTCAAGCGAATATTCATCGACCCTGTGCCAGCAATGGCAAGTCGCCCGGTCTGTGCAAGAACATCTGATAAGTAGTGTCGAATCAGTTCGACAGACAGATCTTCATAGAGTTTCTGTATCGCAGCAGCATAGTGCACGTAGGGGTCGTCGGTGAGATTGCCAACACGCCTCGGTCCCAACATGTCCACTAGCTTCTGACTAAAGTAGTGGCCCTTAGACTTTGCCTTGTAACGACGAATTCCGACGGTGCCAATCAATGTATTGTCTACCTTGAACTTCTTGCCATTAAAATTCGCAAGACAGGAAAGGTCGTACTTGGAGGCGTCACCGAAGGGAGCGATGCCCATTACCTTGATTTCTCCTTTGAGAATTTCGAAGCCGAGATAGTCGGTAAGCGCTGCGTACATGCCACAGAGTGAGTCCGGATTGTAGAATTCTTTGACTCTTTCGATCTTGCCATCCTCCCCGTAGCCGAGAAAAATATTCGAGTATTCACCCCTAGAGTCATTGCAGAATATCGCGGTTTTGCCTTCTCTCTCATCGAGATGGTAGGCGCTACTCGCATGTGCGAGCTGATGCTCCACAGGCACAATCTTCACTTTGTCTGCAGGAATATGCAGCTTCTCTAAGAGTCCTTTCAGCTCGGCGATATATCTGCGATAGCGCCTATTCCCATTCAGCAAGCTATCGACTGCCCTATCTGGGGCATACCAATGACGATAGGCATAGTGCCACCGTGCTTTCGTGAACAAACTAATCGGCGCAAACGGAATAGCCACCTGATCAATTTGCGTGGGATTTATCCGGGCGATCTGCATACAGCGCCGCGCGGAAAGATAAGGCGCCTGATCATAGGCATGCCTGCGCCTGATGAGCCGCTCTTCCTCTACAGCAGCGGCCAGCTCACCATCCACGAAGAGTGCTGCGGCGGGATCGTGCCCGATTGCTCCCGATAAGCCTAATGTAATGACAGTCATAGACTAAGCCAAACTAATACTTTGCTGCCTCTATTAGCAGCGTTTCTACTTCGGGCTCCATTGAGGTGCCCACCCAGTTCTTGCGGAATCGTTTTAAGTCCTTACTGAACTTCTCCGTGAAGCTCTCCCTAGACTTATTCCTTATCATGGAATCTAGGTCCAACACGTAGAGTTCCTTGTCTTGTAGCATGAAATTCGTCGCCTTCATGTCACCATGACTAATGCGATAGTCCGCCATTATTTTGAACAAGTCTCTAAACAATCCTACGATTTCGTTCTCGCTAACCTCTAGCTGCTGTTTCTCCCACGCCGTTCCCAGGTCGAGTTCTTCAATATACTCGCAGAGAAAGTAGGCGCGCTTGCGGAAGAACCAAAAGACGCGCTCTTCTAAGTACAGAAACGGGTGTGCTGTAGCCACACCGAGCATTTCCAGTACTGACGCATTACGCCAAGAATGGTGCGCACGACTTGGACGAAATGCCCTAGAGATGCCATGCCAGAAGCTCTTTATATTGTACCGCTTCAATACATAGTTACGCTCGTTGATTTTGACCATTGCTACGGTCGATGAATTACCATCCTTCAACAGCTGCTCCTCAGTGATGAAGCTATCTGGGTCGGCAATGAAGCGATCTAGCTCCGGGGAGTGTATAGACCTATCGTAAATGTAGAAGAAATTTGAGCCCTGCTCACAACGGTTTGCAGTAGTGGACCGGGTAAGCTTTCGCTCGTAAGCATTGAGCCGATTTCGCCGCGCCCCTATTATTCTCTTCGTGAAACCTGCGGCATCTTCGGCTGTAAGTCCCGAAGCCTGCTTACTATATTGGTCGAATAGCTCTCGCCAGTGCTCATCTTGTGATACGGGGAACTGTGCAAGAAACATCGCGAAATTTTTGAGCCGAGTTTCCGTATCGAGAACACTTCCCTTACTCTTAATGTCGGCTCCATCTAGAACGTAGACAATACCGGCACAGAGCATGAAGTTGTCGAGGTGAATATCATTCTGCCAGAGACCGGCCTGATGACAATCTGCCACCGCCTTCACTCCCATCTGCAATACTTCGGTTTTGTCCTCGTCACTCTTAGCCTCATCAAACAGCGCCGCCAAACTAGCCCCCTGCCGCAGATACTCGATAATTAGCACGCCGGCTTTTCTATCAGAGGTAGTTGTCTGTAAGAGAAGATTAGGGCTTGGGATGTGCGCTTGTTTAAGCCTGTTGATGCCAGCGATGTCTTTTAGCATGCCCCGCTTCCAGCGGTTATTGCTAATGAATATTTTTACTATGACGGTGCGATTCTGCCAAGCGCTCAAGGCAACTAACCTTTTGCCCGGTACGATCCGCAGCAAGGAATCAATCTTTAGCTCCACTGCGCCCTGCTCTGTCTCGACGCTGATGCCGAACGGTGTGGGTATGTGTCGACCCATGATGATAAGTTCTGCGCTTGAGAATACAGTCATCGCATTAACTCACCGGGCCTAGTTTCTTATGCATAGACAGCGCACGCCCCTGCACCGCACTCCAAAATGCGCCGTTATATGCTAACGCGTCGCGCAAGCTCGTGTCGTCATAGATTTTGATAAAGCGGAAAAGATCACGCTGCGTTAGACCAATATCCATTGCCGAATAGAGAAGCCCGCTTACGTCTTTGATTATCCAACGCATGCCCAGAGGGTTCTTGATGAGCGCTCTATGCAGGTCGATTACAAACAGCTCGAACATCTGATTGGATGCGCCATCAAGACAGTCCTTCGGCATTAGGAAGTGACATAGATAGAAATCTCTGTGACAGACTCCTCCGTTATGCAATGTTCTGCTAATGCTAGCGAGCTTGCTCAGAAGCTTTAGCTTCAATGCAAACTCGGGTGGATTCTGACCCCAATCTTTGCAGTAGTCCTCGAGGCTGATAGTGCCGGCAAGGTCTTCAGTGACGATGAGGGATTGTCTTCGAGCCGGATTCCAGCCCCTGCTGCCGTAGGCCATAAACGTCATCGTCGCCAAGCCTAAGGATTTCAGCTTGCTGATTGCGCGCCATTCATTCTCGGCACCCAAGATCGGCATGCGCAGCTGAACAAGATTCTTAAAGATCTCCCTCCAGCCAACGCCAAAGTGGTTCTTAATGAAATAGCTCTTCCCTGCGAGCGAAAATTGCAGAGTCTTCCGCCCCTGTACGTCTCGATAGACCTTGCCTTCCATCGCCTGTAATTTCTGGAACGAATCGCCTTTTGGTAGGTCCTTTTCGAAGTCTTCACTCAGATAGTGCATATGCTGCGCCCTAGGCTTCTCTGGCCAAAAAGTCGTCAATAAAGCCTGCCACGGCAGACGCCTGCGAATATAGCTCGTCTTGCTTGCCATATTCTAGGCCATTCTTCGACCAATCCGCGGTATTTAGGTCCCCTAACATCCGTGCCAGATAACTATTCAGTTGCGATTGCTCGAAGGGATCATTACACACTAGCCCGGACTCGGCCTGCTCAATATGAAATGCGTAACCGCAAGTGGAGGTTGTAAGCACCGGCAGTCCGGCGATAGTCGCCTCTAACAGCATATAGCCTGCACTCTCAGAATAGGCTGGATGCAGCAACAGGTCAGCTGTTGCTAGAAATCTAGGTATGTCGTCTCTACCCGGAAGGACAGTGAATTTTTCGGCAATACCTAGTTTCTTGGCAAGCCGTAGATAGCGATCGGGGTTGTCCTGCCCTATGAGCAGGTAGTGGCAATTCTCGAGCTCTACCTTCGGAAGAGCTGCCATTGCCCTGAGCGCCCGGTCCACACCCTTTACTCGAAAGCCCGAGCCAACCTGTAGAAGTAGTTTTGTGTTCTCCGCAAGACCCAATTCAATACGCAATTGAGTTCCAATTTCTTTGTCGATTGCATCTACTTTCCTATCTACCGAAATTCCAGGAGGAATATGATGAAGACGAGGCTCGCAACCAGGATAGTATTTCTCGAATGCTGTGCGCTGATGTGGAGACAGGATTAACACTTCGGTGAGCCGAGATGCTGCAAACACGGCCTCTTCATATTCTTTAAAGTGTTTGTACCGCGAAGTGAATTTGTAGTAGAAACCTCGCTGCTCTACCGCCTTCTCCATAAAACAGGGGTCTGCAGCAAAATAGATATCCAAAAATGGCATTTTGTTGAAACCAATCACAAGACTGTCGTCCCGTTGCGTCAATGCCAACTGAACCCATTCTGTATAGTCCTCATTTCGTTTGATACGGTTTCGAGTCGTAACAGGTACCAAGATGACATTTACGCCATCTGGAATATCGCCATCCCAGCTCAACGTGTAGACAGTAATCTTATGTCCACGCGAAATGCATTCTGTTACAACGCGAAGAAAATCCCGTTGTAATCCGCCAAACGGAAAATAGGAGTAAATGAGAAAACTCAGGTGCATCGGTTAACTATTCTTCTTTGAGGATTTACTCAGCAAACTCTCGAACTGCTGCCAGACCTCAACCGGCCCGTGAGATGCGAAACACGGTGGAGTAACCGCAAATGAATTTCCTGCGTATTCCTCGGTGACTCCCGGTCCTGAGTATCCGCAAGTCTTCTTGACGCAGGGCGCACAATTGAGACTCGAATTAAGGTGCAATTGATTATTGCCAAAGGTTCCAGAGAGCCCTGGATTTGTAGGACCATAGAGAGAAACTGTTGGCTTGGCCAGCGCAGCAGCTAGGTGCCCCAAGCCAGTATCAACAGCGATCACACCATCAGACTGTTGAATATAATTGGCGAGCCCAGATAGTGTCTGTTTATCAAGCACCTCTACCCGCTCGTTGTCTTGAGCAATATACTCGGCGCGTAGCTTTTCCTCGGGAGTGCCCCACGGTAGAAGAACTTTATAACCCGCCTCAGTGCTTATGTGCGCGAGATGACGCCAATAGTTTTCAGGCCAATGCTTTGTCTGCCACGTTGTGCCGTGAAGGAATACTACTTGCTTGTCTGCTTTCTCGCCGACGCTACTAGGTGCAGCTATTCTACTAACATCAATACCGTAATCGATCTCCTGGGGATCGTATTCGTATTGAAGCGCCCGGGAAAATAATTGCCGAACCCTGTCCACAGCATGCTCTGTCCAAGGAACAGAATAGACTTTATTATAAAATAGGGTAGCCATTGGCTCACGAATGGTCCGATTGCTGAGCCCTATCGTTAACCCCTTCGAGAGCCGACTAATGAAACCACTCTTGATAAGTCCTTGGGCATCAATGACAAGATCATAGTGAACGCCTTGCAAAGCACGTTTGAACGCACGAAATTCGTGATTCATATAGGTCTTGAAGATGTTGCGACGCCAGCGTCTTAGCGCCACCGGTATGACATTTTCGACGGCGGGATGCCAACTCGGTACCTCGGCGAAGTTCTCCTCAACCACCCAGTCGAATTGAATATCTTTTCTGGCACGCTGCGCATCGGTAACCGCAGGTAGCGTATGAATCACATCACCAAGAGAAGAGACTTTTACTATTAACACTCGCAATGAACTATTCCTTTCCTGTTCTCTTCTGTTTTATTCTGTTTTGTTGCGACCTAAGACTCATCAATCAATTGCGCCCAGCGGGGACGAGCTCGGTGATAGCAGCAATCGCTCTACTGGGCTCAAGCTCTGTGAGGCACTTCTTATGCCCTAAGGGACATTCCCTCTGAAAGCAGGGCCGACAATCAATATCCGTGAACAATAGCTTCGACTTGTTGCTCAATGGTGGCGTAAAGTCGGGCGAAGTTGAACCATAAAGTGCAACAATCGGCTTATCAAGTGCGGCGGCTATATGCATAAGCCCTGAATCGTTGGATATCACGGCCTCCGCGACTGACAACAGGTCGATCGCCTGAGCGAGACTCGTCTTGCCCGCCAGACTCACACAATTCTGCCTTTGCTCTTCGATAAGCATCTGTGAAATCTCATCGGCGACTTTGGTGTCTGAAGCCGAGCCAAATATCCATACATGCCAGCCTTCGTCGATCTTTGCTCTGCAGGTCGCGGCAAAATGCTCCGCGGGCCATTGCTTGGCGACTCCAAACTCCGCCCCTGGACAAATTGCCAATATCCTATTCTCTAACCCCAGGCCAAATGTAGCCAGCGCCTGCGCTACGCTTTCAGGGTTGGACTGCAATTTAGGATCTGGGATATCACCCGGCGGTTCATTGGAATCGGGGTAGGCCAACGCGGCGAAGCGTTGCACCATGAGAGGAAACGCACCCTTGTCTAGGCGTCGACAGTCGCTGAGCAGGAGGTTGCGCCACTCACCCTTCCAGGCAATCCGCTTCGGGATACCTGCATGAAACGGAATCAATGCCGACTTGAAGGAGTTGGGTAACACGATAGCAGTAGTAAATTTCTCGCCCCGCAGGGACTTTCCAAAAGTGCGGCGCTTTCCCAACTCCAGATCCCCATGATCCATCATCAGGCTGATTCCCTTTTCCACTTCGGGCATTCGCTCCAGCAGTGGCCGAGTCCAATCTGGTGCCAGCACCGAGATTCGGCAATCCGGATATTGCTCCTTCAGGCACATGAACAAGGATTGCGCCATGACCATATCGCCTACCCATGCGGGCCCAACCACCAGAATATTTTCTCGGCTTTTTTGCGTCATCTCAAAGCGAATGCCTTCAGTCTCTATTGTCTGGGGTAACGCGCAGAATTTCTTTGACAGTGGTAATGCCCGCAGCTACTTTTTGAGCCCCGCTCAGGCGCAGACTAAGCATCCCTTCCTTATAAGCCTGCTTGCGGAGAATAGGTAAATCGCCCTTATCATCGGAATGCTGTTGCAGTGGCTCGGTGAATGGCATCACTTCATAGATACCTTCCCTTCCCTTAAATCCGGTTTCACGGCACTCCAAGCAACCAATCGCCTCGAAGGTTTTTTTCGGTAACTTTACTTTCCAGGGACGAGTTAGCGCCTCCCAGGTCTCTGCCTCTATCTGCGTTTCCTTCTTGCAGTGCGGACAAAGTACACGTACGAGTCGCTGTGCCATTATGCCTATAACTGTAGCCTTTATGAGATAGGAAGGTACGCCTAGCTCTAATAGGCGAGTGATCGCCGATGGCGCGTCGTTAGTGTGCAAGGTAGTGAAAACCAGATGGCCGGTCAATGCAGCCTGAATAGCCATTTCGGCAGTAGGAAGGTCACGTACCTCACCAATCATGATGATGTCTGGATCCTGTCTCAACAATGCCTTCACACCATCTGCAAAGTTCAGATCGATATTCTCTTGAACCTGCATCTGATTGAATGTTTCTTCGACCATTTCAATTGGGTCTTCAATCGTACAGACGTTTACTTCTTCTGTAGCCAGCATTTTCAAGGTGGAATACAGCGTCGTCGTCTTACCGCTACCTGTTGGGCCGGTAATAATCACGATACCGTTGTTGTTCTTGATGATGTCTTTCCAACGATTCAAGTCTTCGTTTATGAGTCCTAGTTTTTCAAATGGCTTCAACAGAACTTCGGGATCGAAGATTCGCATTACAAGCTTTTCGCCGAATGCTGTAGGCAGTGTAGAGAGGCGAAGTTCAACTTCATTCCCGTTCGGACTCTTGGTCTTAATTCTTCCGTCTTGGGGTTTACGCTTCTCCGCGACGTTCATACGCCCTAGAATTTTAAGTCGACTAGTAACAGCTGCAAGAACTTGCATTGGCAGTGAGTAAACCGTGTACAGCACACCATCGATTCTAAAACGCACATTGCCTTTCTCTCGACGCGGCTCGATGTGAATATCACTCGCTCGTTGTTCGAAGGCATATTGCAATAACCAGTCAACGACATTGACTATGTGCTTGTCGTTAGCCTCCGGGTCTTTTATATGACCCAACTCCAACATCTGTTCTAGGTTGCCGATGCCTTTCTTAACCGGCCCGCCTTCCTGCGCTCGACTGATCGAACTGGACAAGCTATACATCTCTGTAGTGAGGCGCTTGATCTCAATAGGATTGGAAACTACGCGAACTATTTTCTTCTTTAAAACATGCTCTAAGTCTGCTTCCCAAGAATCAATATACGGCTCTGCGCTTGCAATCTTCACTTCGAAGGCCGCAACCTCAACAGCCAATATATGGTGGCGTTGAGTGAAAGCATAGGACATAACCTGCGTCACCTGAGCCGCGTCAATTTTAAGAGGATCGATACGATAGTAATCCTGACCACACTGCGTACTTAGCGCCATCGCCAGGTTTTCGATGTCCAATTTCCGGCCCGGGGACTTTCGATCTTCCACTTGCAGATCGGCTATGTAATGAAGAATGTGCTTGTCTCGATCTTCGATTGATCGGCGATTGTTGAGTAAATAATCAAAATCTTCTTGATTGATGCGCCCATCATTAAGCAGACCACTCAGAAAATCCTTCAATTCCAACAAAGAATTCTTCTTCCGAGAAGGTTTTTTAACTTCTTCTGTAGCTGTCATCTAATTCTTCTAAGCGTCAGCGTTGTGGAATTGACCAAGTTTAACCCCGCACAGGTCAAAAACAAACTCTGTTGTCGGGTATTGGGAACGTATTAGAGTGATATTCGAGCGGTATTGGAGCTTGATCACGCAGAGAACGCGTAATGACGGCGTATCGGGCCTTCAAATTACGAAAGCAGACCCCTTGGCTGGCTATTCGATCAACTTTACCCACTCGCCAGCTTCGGGAGTACCTCTTGGGTAGTAGCCATTGAGAAGGCGCAGCGTCTCTTCTGGATAGTTCGCGATGCGACTGGATTGACCCACTACTGAGAAATCGAAGAATTCGCCTGCCTGAACAAACTTGATCTTCGCCTCCGTTCCAGCTGCGGTCTCTCCTTGTTGAATAGCTCTGAAGGTACGAATAGATGCGAGCAGTTGCTCATCGATTTCATCACTTGCTTCGGCATCAGTTATCTCTGCCCGGAACGTGAACACTCTTGGCCCCAGATAGATCGCAGCAACTCTTTCGGTATTGCCTGTCTCAGGTGATACAGCGATACCGGTATGTCCTAGAAGCCGATACTGCTCGAGCTTCTCGGATTTTTGCAGAGCGCCTATTCCCATCTCGTCTCTAATAAATACACGTGGCTCCACGCTCTCTTGTATACGCTGCACTTCGATACGTATGGAACCCTGCTCGGCATTGGAGGCTGTTACCGTCGTAGTGGTTTCGTCTATTAGCCATTCGTCAGGGAACACGACGGTGTAACCAAGTAGGGCCTGATAGTAACGGTTGCGCGCATCGGTAGCTTGCGACCCTTGGCTCTGACCTATTACCAGTCCATCAAGGCTCTCTCTGAATTTTGTATTATCTATCTCTGTAATTTCGTTTCCAGAGATGCCGCCCACTTGAGTGATCGCTTGTTGCAGGCGAGTATCGTTTCGTGGGTGAGTAGCAAATAGACCGTGATAGCCTCCACTGGTATTCGAGACTAGTCGATTAAAGTCTTCCTGATTTTTAAGTCCAGTTATTACATCGATCATCGCGACCGGATCGTAACCGGCATTGACTAAATATTCGGCTGCGAGGCTATCCGCCTCGAGTTCGTGCTCTCGGCTGAATCCACTTAAGCCTGTCTGAGCCCAGATCGAGGCAACTTCACTAATCTGGCTTCCAACATAGCCGCTGCCGGTTGCCACCGCGGTGACGAAACCGCCAACCGTTGCGGCAGTCTGTGCAATACGCCCGCGCGCCTGTTGTTGAATCGCATGCCGCGCCGTGATGTGACCAATCTCATGAGAAAGCACCGCGGCTAATTCTGCCTCCGAATTCATAAAAGTGAGCAAGCCCCGATTTACATAGACATAGCCACCGGGCAGGGCAAAGGCATTTATTTCTGGGCTATCAATTATATTGAATGTATATTCTAAATCAGGACGATGACTGACTGCTGCGACCTTGTTGCCGACTTCGCGGACATAAGTTAGCAACATCTCATCTTCGAATAGAGGCATGCTAGAAAGCACTTTTTCGTGCTCTTCTAAACCAATCTCTTTCTCCCGACTCTCTGACATAAGAACTAGATTGGGACTACCAGTAGCAGGATTGACCGCGCAGGATGTAAGAAAAGAAAGCAGGCAAAATGCGCAAGCTATAACAGCTGCCTTTGGAGTTCGATTTGCCGGAGTTGATGATTCAGTCGAGCTTGTTAAAGCCAGATTCGTCATAGTGCCACCTCTTTCTACGTTCAATTTATTCTCTATCTGTTGCTCAGCACATTAAGCACTAAACTAAGTAGCCGCTAATCAACTACCGTTTACAAAGTCTTTTAGCTGAGTTGCGAGACGCGAGCAGGCATTTGCCTCAACTCTGGCTATAAGCGGTATTGGAATAACAAACGCCGGCAGATAGGACTGACCAGTTGCATCTGTGCTTATAGTGCCTACGTTAGTTAGGGAGTCTACATCCCAAACCCGAGCGTCGAAGTTGGCGTAATCTTCCCATGACCCGAAACCGAAGCAACCCGCGCCGCCGGGACCGATTGTGCAAGATATCGATCCGCTGCGGTCCGTTGTCTCAGTGAATCCATCCAGCCAAACTATGTAACGAACTCCAAACTCAGTCATCCTGTCCGCGACAACCGCCTCGGTCATCAGGCGCTCTAAATCACGAGTGCGCAGAGGCGCCGTTCTGGGTTCAAACCAGGGAAACATCGCATCAACAAATTCTTGTTCGGGAACGATACTGATTGAATTCTCTCCCCGGGTCATTCGCTCGCCGACACATTCCACAAATTCGGAGCGCGTCTCGTAGTCGCTGGCCTGTCGTCGCCCGAGAATAACTACAGACTCGTGACCCTCTATGCTGGTTTCACCTTGACGAAATTCATCGATTGTCGTGGTAGTGCAGGAGACAAGCAAAACTAGAAGCAGTAAGGCAAGGCCTAATCTATTTCTTCCTATAGCGTGCTTCATGATAGTTCCCGTGCCAATCGACTCAAGTACAATTCTTTTATCACTACAACGTATTTAGCCAATCTTTGACTTCAGGAACCTGCGTGAAGCTCAAAGAAAAACTCGAAGCTAGGTCGCGAAGCGCAACTATCGCCGCCGCATTGATTGCGGCTTCTACCGAACGTAATGACTCGGTAGGCGTCTTACCATACGAAGTCAGTACCCAGTCCGCTATATAGTCGCCTTCTGCCGTCATCAATCGCATATTGTATTTAATCCAAATTTCGTAAACATCAAGTTTGGTCTTGGCAGGCAGTGCCAGTTGGAACTCTTCTATGATTGGAGCGAAAATCGCATCGACACCCAATGCCTCTGCCTCCTCGATCGAATCGACTACTATCACTCCATCAAACATAGCGGGCAATACGGCGCTAAAAAGTTCAATATGGGATTGGCCACTGGCAATATTGTATTCTTCATTCCCAGTTTCGGAGTATTCAATATAAGTAAATTCTGTGAGAACCGGATCATAGTAGACCGCAACGGTGAGGGGTAGCTTGTTGATATTGGGCGTCGGAAAACTTCCCTCGATAACTACGTTGCTCACACCACAGGCCGTAAGGTAGAGCGCTGCTATAAATATCAGCGCCGTTCTCACCCTGCCTCTCATCGATCCACTCATTCTACTCATTATTAACCTTGTTCTTAGCGTCTAACTCTCGCCGCTAAATCACTGGTAATCATTCAGACCTACGAATGTACCACCATTTCGCTGCGTCATCTCGCGCATTAACGTGGAATATCTGTAGACACTCTGTCGGTATCGTTCTCGACCAGCGAAAATCACAGGAAACCCTATGCCGTGTATGCGCACTAGCCTATCGCCATTCTCATCTTCCACGTTGATACGATCAATCGTCTGCAATACGTTCTGAATAGACCCGCCTGGCTGAAAATCATCACCGATTACATAGATACTAATTTTCTTACCCGGCTCGTAGAAAGTATTTATTGCCCGTGTCACTCCTTCTACAGGGCTACTGTTGCTAAAGGGGTTCCAGGTTCGCAGCGTTGAAACAATAGTGTTGCGACGCCCAGGTGTATCTGGGATCCACTGACCGCGATAGGAGTCGAACATATAGTCGCCCATGTCGTTCATGATCTGAATCCCCTTAACCTCTGGATAGACATTTAGCGTGTCATCAATAACGCCTAGCATCTTGTTCCAAGCATTGCCGTACATGCTGCCCGAGGTATCGATCACGAAAATAATGTATTCGCTATCTACCGGTATCCCGCCTATAGCGTTGTTCTCCGGTGCACTACTATTCGCGAGCAGGCGCTGCATCTCTTCCGTCATGCTTTGCTGCGCTATAGCAAGACGGCCCACCTCGTCGGTAATCTCGGTCGATAACTGATTCGATGTCTGGAATCGCCCCTTCGCGTCATCCAGATCTCTCTGCAGGCGGGCAATACGGTCTTTCATTGCGGAGAGTTGTTCGTGCTTGGCGTTCAAGTCACGGTTAAATATTGTGGTTTCTCCACGAATAGCGAACAACTGTTCCTGCAATTCAGTGATTGCGCCTTCCGGAGGCACATCTACGAACTCTATGGAAATTGGCTCGCCGGATTTTGTAATCATCAGCAGGATAATCATGGCACCGAAGCCACAGGCAGCCACATCTAGGAAAGATACTGAAAAAGAATCTGTTTCCCCGCGTTTGCGTCTCATGGCCAATCCTTGGAAGGCGTTATAAACGAACCTTGCGTGTACTGAGCAAGTTGCCAGAAAGCAGCGGCGGCGCTCGGGTCTCCTTCCAAGGGCAGCAGCACGATGTTAACCGGTATGCCCCGAGGCAATTCTTCCAGAGCCTCTTCGTAAAGCTCTATGCGTTCGGAGGGCGTAACCAGCGCATCATTCGAGCCGCGATCGCCTAGAGTCGGTAAACCATCTGTGATCAGGAAGATATTGTCCGGCCTAGGTGACATATTTGCGACAGCCCTAAAAACTTGTTCCATGTTTGTACCATTCGCAGGCACGATTTCCTTCACATTCTCGATCGCATCGTTAAGCCCGTCTCGGTCAGCAACTTCCTGCCAACTGTCTAGAGAGCCGCCCAATACCGATTCGAGATCTTCGTTGAATTCCCAGATCTGGTAACGGCTGGTGATTGGCAATTGCGTGCTAATCCAGTCTACGCTCTTAACAACTCGCTGCCACTTCGGGGCCTGCTTCTTGCGATCGTCTGACATATTGCGAGTACGAATAATATTCACCAGTGTGCTGTCTAACATGCTAGCAGAGCTGTCTACTAATATTAGAATACGCTGGCCGCCCAGAAATAGACCAGATAAATACTGTCGATTACCGTCTCCTAGGAATTGCCGCACACTATTACCTTCCTGCGCGAAGGCGCTCGCCTGTAGACGCAGCAGCTCTTCTTCTAGGGATTGCACGTCTGCGCGTAATTGCTCGATACTTTCCTCTGTGGCAACGCTTGAATTTTCTAGAGCCGCTAACTCTTGCAGAAACGTTTGTAGTTGCTCCTGAATCTCCCGTGCTAGACCCTCGGCAGTGACGACTTCGAAGCTCACATCTGAAAAAATATTGCGCAGCTCAACCAATCCTAGCTCGCCCTCCTTAACCTCCTCTCGCAGCAAATTTACCTCGGCGGCTAGATCAGGGCTCTGCTGCGAGGGGGTCACACTGCTATTGTGATCAAGGATTAGGAAAATCAAAATCACAGCACCAAATCCACAAAACATGACATCGAGGAATGCCAGGCTGATGGGGTTTAGATTTCTGCGTCTTGCTTTGCTGCTAGACATTGCTTACCTGTATTAGTCGAATAGCCTCACTATCTTCGCTGGGCTGAATCAGATCACCCAGATTAAGCTCATATTTTCCAGTAACCTTCTGCTGATTCAATAAAAACTCTTGTTTACCGCTATCTAAGTAGAACCCATCTTCGTGCTTTTCTATTCGCCCAAGCTCCGGCAAATTTGCCGAGCTCAACGGAATCGCTGTGCTGCCGACTAGCACATGCGTCGGTTTTTCCGCGTCGGGCTCCGCTGCGATAGAATCGGATTGGCTTCCTGTCTTCGCCGAACCAGCAACTCTAGGTAGCGAAGTAGTCAATTGAATCTGATCATCCCTATTTACGATACTGTCTCGATTCAGAATAGCCGCCCTGCTAATCGCATCGACAGGAAGTACTTCCAGCTCAATACTCTCGCCTAGGAACGAACGAAAGCCAGGCAGATCAGCAAACTCTGGGCTTAAGAGTAATTTGCTATCTCCCGCCGCTAGTTCAGCAATCTGCTGACCGATGCTCTTGTAGTGCCTGGAAAGATTGTTGATCAAGCTTTCACGCGGCATCTTGGCTGTGTGCACCGCCGTGTTGACCTTTAGTTCGAGCAATAAACTGTTCTGGCCCTTAGCGTCCTGTTCTAACCAAAGAGGTAAGGCGTTATAAAGTTGCTGCTCCGACTCCGCGTCATGTTGCGGATTGAATCGACACTGTTCGATAAACAAACCTGTCGCCAATTGCATCATAAGATCCATGAAGTTTTGACTACCCACACCAGGAACTTGGATCACCGATTCGCGCTGCAGGCTATCCCCCTGAACGACAATCTTCGTTAGAACTACTTGGTGCAACTGCATCTCTGCATAGATGACAGAACCCGTATGAGTGGCAGCATGGGCCGCAGCGAGTGCCGAGTCCACCATGCCAACTGCCTGAAAGGGACTCTGCTTTGCGAGCCCCAATAGGATCGCCAATTGCTGCCTGGTGAAATTCCCTGGCACCGCAAAGATCACATCCGCATCGACGCCGCCCTCTTCTGCTAGATGTAGTAAATGGGCGTAGGCGATATCGGCAAGGTGACGAATGCCAATCGCGTGGCTTATCGGATCCAGACTCAATTCATGCAAGTATTTGTTGTAACTACTCGTTGGATGTATCCGAGCCTGTTGTTTGGCGACGTCTCCCAGCTGCATCTGCTTATCGAGCGCCAACGCAAAGCCCGGACTCTCAACTATGATTCCGGACTCATCGCCAACACGTAAGGCGTTATCGTTTAACTCGATAACTTTCAGACTCATTATTTTGCATCTCTTTCTACTGGCACTTGTAGATGTCTCAGCATTTTCTCGTCACAGTAGTTCTGACAATTCAATACCAGCCTGTCTTGAATCAGCTGTAATTGGTGCAACACGAACATCAGTAAGATGCTAACCACAAGTGCAACGAAAGTTGAGTTAAAGGCCACGCCCAGACTAGTAGTAACGCCCACGATGTCCCCGCTCACTGCTTGATACGCCTGACCCAGTGCCGTACCAATACCGCGAACTGTGCCAAGGAATCCAATCGAAGGAATCGCCCATGCTATATAGCGGACGATGGTCAGCTCCGTTTCCATTCGATCTGCTTCGGTGTCGCAGGTGACCTTGATGGTAGTCGCGACGTCTTGGATATTCTTAGTGGACTGAAATCTATGCAACCCGGCAAGTAATGCTCTCGGCAAGAGGAATTGACGCTCTCCTTCCGGTAACGCCTGCAACGTACGCGCATAATTACGCGCATCTTCGGGCAATATGCTCATTCCATCAGATATATTGATCAGGGTTCGCTCTAGCAGCGCCCTCTCCCGCAGCGTCTGCTGTACTTTCATGCCTAGCATCGAGAGAGCCCAGAGCAATAGGATTATGCATGTCTCTTGCTCGAAGTCGCGCAAGATAATATAGACCGAGCGTTCCGGCACGAAGTTAGGATCTGTTTCCTGTAACACATTCTGCTGTTGCTGGATCAGATCGGCGTTTGGCCGTATCACCGCGACATAGGCTGCATGAACGACGATCACCGCAATAATTAATGCAGCAATTTGATAGAGCGCTTCCGATAACAACCTTTGCTTCATACTAATTCCTTAGCTTTCCTGCTTTGCTAGTCTAAATATCGACGGGAAACGAAACGCCGAAGTCCTGTGAAATTTCCTCGGTCGGAATAAAGCGTACCGAGGATTCTTCTTCATCTTCGTTTACAACCAAAATTTCGGCGGCGATTAAGTCGCTACCATCTTCTTGAGCCTCGATGCTAGAGCCTGACTCGACTTGCGCCGTCTCTTGCAGGTCTGCATCTTGAGCAGGCGGATCATTCTCTGCCGCGTTTATGAGTTGGCAGAAACCAAACAGTGCAAACAAAAGTAGTTTGCGCATAGTCCTACTCCTCCAAATAACGTGCTATTCGAAAACCAACATCGTCGCGTACTTCTTCACCAAAATCGCGAAATGACAGGCGCAGTTCAGTTACCGAGCCGTGCGCCCAACTAGACCCTCTAATCGTATGAAACTGGCCTTCGCTAGGCCCGAGCGGATCAATCTCGACTCCACCGATAGCGCCTACTGCGCCGTAAAAATCATGCACCCATTCTGAGACGTTGCCCGACATATCATAGAGCTCGTACTGATTAGCATCGAACGACGCGACCGGTGCGGTAGCGAGATAGCCATCGTTGTAGTCGAACATTATTTGTCCGAGATAGGACTGGGCCGTTATGTCTGCGAAATTTCCCGAGTTTTCTGCTGGGGGAAGCACGCCTCCCCAGGAATACTTAAGCTGATTGCCGCTGCCATCGGTTCTTGCTGCCCACGCCCACTCTGCCTCCGTGGGCAGGCGATAGCCGGTAGACTCTGGGTTGAATCCAACAACGTCATTATCCAAGACCTCATAGAAATGCGGCAATGATTCTTGGTCACTCAACCAATTGCTGAACAGTGCTGCCTGGGTCCAGGTAATCCTGACGACGGGTTGCGCCTCGTTATCTAGAGTTAATCCCTCTAAGGTTCCAGAGCTATGTTCTGCATTGAATAATCTGAATTCAGCATTAGTAACCTCACGATTACTCAAATAAAAGGGTCTTTCTAGCTTGATGTCGCGAAGGTTCTCATTTGGCCTTCTGCCCGCTTCACGGCGCGAGGCGCCCATGGTGAACGCACCGGGATAAAACAGTTTAAGCGCCTGCCCCGCAGCTGACACGATCACCGGCTTAATCTGCTCCAAGCGCGCCTGCTCTAGCGACTTCAGAGAAACACTGATTATTTGCTCCAGCCCTGGGCGAGAAGTGAATTCGGCTGAATAGGGAATAAACCCAGCCTTACGGATTTCGATCTGCTGGCTTGCAGCCATCAACTCAATAATCTGATTTGCTGCTCCTCTGAACTCGCCATCCACATAGAGTTCGGCGTCAGCGGGTTGAGCCACAACACTGACCGTCATCAATATTGGCTCCAAGTCTATATTCAGTTCTTGCTCTTCGTTCGCCTGCGTCTGGATAGAGAGCGAGTTCGAGTTATAACCGTTCTTGAAGAAGGTGAGCTCATGATTCTGGCCCGGAGGCAGTGCGACTTCTAGCGGAGTGAGCCCCTTGAACTCACCCCCGATTGTTACGCTTGCCGCAGTGGGGTTCGACTGGATGAACAACAGCCCATCGGCAGGCTCTAACTCAACCAACGGCACAGAAAAATCTTCGCCAGCGAGCACATCGAATTCTTCCTGCCAGGCCTTGTGTCCTGCGAGTTTTAGTACCAGGTCGCGCTGTCCTTGGATGATTTCCGCATTTAGTGGAGTACTACCGATAAGCTCTCCGTCCACCAAGACATCCGCTCCACTTGGCGTAGTAGTCAAGCTCACAGTCGCCCATGCTTGCTCTAAGCTTGCCGAGAAACTCTGCGCTAGCGATCTTCCCTCAATATTGATTGTCTCGCCAAAATCTAGATATCGGTCTTTGGAAATTGATAGCTGATGTTCACCCGGCTCTACTTCCACATTCACTAACGGTGTCTGCCCAATATCGACACCGTCGATTCTAATTCTCGCCTGGGAGATAGTTGCACTGTCGAAGCTAACTATTCCTGGGAGTTTGCGCATCACGAATGGATGCGTCTGCGATTGTTCCCTGCTTACCAATAGGCGAGTAACCGTATCGTGATATCCCTCATTTTGCAGCGTAAGCTGATAGGAGCCCGTGCGCATGAGATAGCGCTCGCCCAGCTTAAAGCTGGTACCAGTATCGATACTCATTTCTGCGGTGATAGGATCTACCTCTACGAACACAGATCGCGCAGTTAGCACAAACCATCCCGTCGATATCGATACGAGCAGAAAACTGGCTACCACTAAATGCAGCCATTTGAATTTGTAAAAAAAAGCTTGAGCCTCTTCACTGTGCGGAGTGAAGTCTATAGGGGTGATAGGGTCAGCTGCCCCATTTACATCTTTTATTTCATCTCTGTTACTCATCGATTATCGCCTGCTTGAGGAAGCGATGCGCTCATCGCATTGAACGATGACATTCTCGGGAGTGAGGCCAAAGCCTACAGTAAACTCTTCACGAACTTCTCTGTAGCCACTGCGTTTACCTATGGCAACATAACGGCCCGGCTTCAGCGAGAGGGACGTTTGCTCGAACATCCCCAAGTCCTCGATTCTTAGCAGTGTAACTTCAGTCTGATTGTCTGAGCTAAAGGAGATGTCTATCGGCACAAGCGAATATTCTAAGAAGGCTTCCAATTCATCTAACTGTCTCGCAAGTCGAGGCCCAGGGCTCTCGATATCTCTACCAATGAAATAAGATATGCGCGTTTCTTCGAAAACCTCATCCTCAGAAAATCGTTCCGGATTGTCTATTGCCTCCACCAACAACCGATCTAACCTCGCTCGCTTGTCTGCATAGTCGCGACCGTTAATTGCAAACAATAGATTGCTATCGATAGCGAGAACATTGTCGTACTCATCGACCGCCTTCTGCCATTGCTCGTTCTGCTGCGCCGTTGTAACCAGCCCACTCAAGCGATTGATTTCAGTATTCGCAATTTCGTTCTCTGTTTGGTTGATTGCGGCCTGGGCTTCATCCTGCTTGATACCAAGTCGCGAGGCTCTCTGAAATGCGGCTATTGCCTGTTCGGGTTCGCCGGCCTGCAGCAACACATAGCCACTCGACATGATTTGGGCAAATTCGTTCTCGGTAATGAGTAAGGAGACTGCAGCAACTTTGTCTGCAGCATCCTCGTTGTAGCTGTCCAGATTCAACACTTCGCGGTAATTCGCTAGAGCCTGCTGCAACTCGCCGTCCTCGACTAAATCGTCAGCCGCTCTCAATAGCGCACTTACATCGTCCAAGGTTAGCGCGCGCTGCTCGCCTATCAACGCCAACTCATTTCCCGAATCGAGCAGCAGCGCTAAAGTATATTTTATAAGCGCCTCTGTTGAGTCCAGATCCATCAGCGCCCGTTCTGCTTCACTAAGTGTCTGCTCGAGAACCGAGGGAGTCGAGTCGACTAGACTACTCAAGCCCTCGCGGCCGGCCTCATAGGAATCGCGGGCCAATACAAAGTCCTGCGCCCGATAATACGCATCGCCAATACTGGCTTGCTCTAGAGAGGCCTCATAGTCTTGCTGCCCCCAAACGGCTACATCAAGCGCGTCTAATTCAGTCTGATATGCCAACAACTCGGCGAGCACGTCCTGTGCTTCCTTGCGCCGCAAGGCACGCTGCGCCTCTTCGAAGGGAGAGATTGCGTTCGTAGCATTCGCTACAATGTCAGCAACGGGGGTATCGGCCAAATCGACTCGCCGCTCTAAAGGCAATTCGTATTCGGTAACAATAGATGGAAGAACGAAGATAACTAAAAGGGCAAGCAACAATAGGCCACCCAAGCCAAACCAAATCCACGGCGCAGGTTTCTCGACTGGTTGAGTAGCAGTCCTATTTAAAAATACTGAGTTATCATTGTGATCAAAATTGACAGCGTCAATCTTGTCGACATCTTTATCTGACATAGCGCATTCTGTTCGTGGGGAGACCCACTATGATGGATGAACCGATTAAATATCACCTACTTCTGACGCGTAAATCTCTGCCAGAACTTCTTTCCACTGGGCATACTGCTCTTCGACTGAACCCGTGAGAGTGATGGTACGATCGTCCAGACTAAATACGCGTGGAGCAACTTCGTTTTCTAGTGACTCACCCAATTCTTCCAGTGCGTCCATATGTATCCTGGCTTCGGCTTGTTTGTCGAAGCCACTCTTAATCAAGTACGCTCCCGCGCCAACGCCTATGGCACCACCTGTTTGAGTCGCATAATTTCCGCCGCTAGTAGCCGCGGCTAGGCCACCTAGCACAACGGCAGTCCCCGCGATAAAGCGACGTTTTGCAGAATCTCGTAGCTCTCTTAGCGTGATCGTTTCGTCGTAGCTCAATGCCCTCCATGTGTCATAGGGCAAGCGCATCTGTCTTACATAGGTAGCGTAGTAATCCTGAACGGTGTCGATAAACATGAAGTCCCGCTCTCTAATGTCGCGCACCCTCTGCAAGACCGGATCAGTTTCGGCCGGGAGAGCGGTTATCGCGAGATTGCCTTGACGATTTGTCGTCAAATACGAATCGAATACTTCCGGCGAGAATCGACGAGCAAACAGTAACTCCGAAATAGTGCGAATCTCTACAATCTGTTCGTCGGTCAAATTGCGATTTCTATATTCCAGTAAATCGTTGGAAATCTTGTTGTAGATAACCTGAAATGGATCAGCTTGCTGTCGTTGCGATGGCTCATAGCTGAACTGACTGATCACCTCATCATAAACTTTGGTGTACCACTCGCGACCGCTCGAATCGGAAACCTCGATACGCATCTGCATGGCCTCACCATCGGACTGTAAAATAGTGCCATTGATGTAGACGTCCATGGGGCTTTCGCTATTAGGCATTAAACGCACAATGCCCCAGTTCGCCGAACGTTGTAGCGTTTCTGCCAAGAGGTACGGCGCATAGCGTGACTCGGCTACGCGGATCTCAGGATTAGTCGTTTCTTCATCGCGCTTAGCAACTTCATCTATGCCTGGGTCAAAAATCGCGACACCAACATCCAGAAGCAATTCTTCAGGTACATCCTGACTGTCTTGGACGATGGGGGTGTAGCTGGTGCTCTTAACAGTGTGCGTGTTACAAGCCACCAAAATGAGCGCGAGTAGCCCCACACCCAATATCCTCTTTGCCTGTTGTACCGTTAAAGCTGTCATTGCACTCATTGGTCCTCACCTATACCTGTGTAGTTTCTATATTCCTGCCAGAGGGCTTCACGCAGTTGTGCGTCTGGCTCATTCATTGCCGCCTCTCGGAGCTGCCTAGCTACAACATCGTCATCGCGTCCATTCGGAATATCTTCAGGCGCGGGAAACGTCTCCGGAGGCGGCGAGCTAGATACTCCAGGCGGCAGTGAAGATGCCAATACTGCAGAGGGGGGGGCACCTGATTCAGGCATGGTCTGTGGTTGTGAGGAACTGCTTCCACCACCTCCGCCGCCTCCGCCTGCCGAACCGCCTGCCGCAGATGACCCCGCCGCATTGCTCTCGGCCTGTGCCCGCTCTCTTTCACTAAGAATAAATCCGTCGAATGTCTCGTAGCCACGGCGAAGCTGTTCATCCAACACTTCTCCGCGCTCCTGCGCCGTCATCGCACCATTACCATTAGGTTGAGCTACGCCATCTCCACTTCCCGAGCTAGCCTGGCCATTCGAGTCTTCGCTACCAGAGCCCCCACTTAATACGCCATCCGGGAGTGTATCTAGACTATAATCTCCACTTGGGCGACCTAATCCGCCGCCAGATGACTGACTTGTCCCACTATCCAGGTCGCCTGTAGATCCAGCTCTGTCCGCGCTGCCAGACTGACTTCCAGCCCCTGGCAATCGCGCCTGAGAGCCCGCTGCCTGACCAGGGCTATTACTTAGCGTGCCTGTCGGTGTTGATCCAGCTGCGCTGCCTGTCGATTGACTACCCTGCTGAGAGCCCTGTGCCGCGGGGCTTGATCCATCTCTGCCTGCTTGCCCAGGTTGCTGGCCCGCGCTGCCTGAATTCGCTGACGGCTGACTTCCCGCCGCACTGCCCTGACTAGATTGCTGCCCACTCTGACTGGAAGGACTGTTTGGCGTGCTCTGGGTTTGACCGCTACTCTGGCTGGAGGAAGAGCTACTTTGGCTAGAGCTTGGAGAACTACTAGAGCTGGAACTCGATGGAGGCGAGCTACTTGAACTTGAAGAGGAGGAAGGCATGGAGGGTGAACTGCTCGAGCTCGAGCTGCTAGACTGACATGCCACTAAGCTAAGGCTCAGCGCCGCTAGAGCAATAAGCCGTGATAGAGGCGGTAGGGGCAAATGCTGCTTGCCCTTGTCGCTCCTCAATTGCATGAAGTCCATACTTTGTATTCCTGTTCTTGCATTCCGGCATTCGGCCAGTTTTCGAAACTTAATAACTTTTAACTGCTTTTAAGCGAATTTGAACTGTTTATCTAGCTAGTTACAAAATTCGCAATGTCGACAAAATAGCCACTATTAATAGTCTTAAGCGCCTTAACCAAAGCTTAACAACCACCCCTTCAGCCCAGTAATTCTGCCAATTATTGGCTCGATGCTACCTGTTCGCTTAATAGATTAGTACCAATACCGGTACCTAAAGTGGTTCTCATTAGAGTGTTGCGGCTCGCCGTCTATGATCCGCGGCCGGAACCGCATAGAGCGAACAGATATGCGCAATTTTCTCAACTGCGCCTCATTCTCTGCTGTTTCCTCTGAGATACTTTCTACATTTCTGACCGCGCCGTTTGCCGTTACATCAAAGGTCAGGTCCGCGTAATCAAAATTCAGTGCCTCGAAGCCATCCTCATTCCTATAGAACGCATCAGGCGTCTCAATGGATGACGCGAATGAGGGAAGTGGAGATACATTGCCGAATAATCGCTCTGTTAACTCTTCACTGTTCTCCAATTCCTGGAGCAGATCCCATGCAAGCTTATAGTTTTCCAAGGTGCCTCGGCGCCGCTCGAATATGAGATACCAATCGGCTAAGTGAGTAATCGCTTCGGCCAAGGCGTAGGTAACCTCACCCTTCTCCTGATAATACACTACTACTTCTAACAGGGCGCGCTCGCCGGTTCGGAAGCCAGGCGGCAGTACCATACGCTGTTGTTTTAACCTCTCCGCCATCATCTGCTGCATATTTCTATATTCGGGCCTGTCGATCTCCATCATCAGTTCGGGGTTTCTAGCTACCAGGTAGGCAGAGCTTGCAATGTTCCTCTGATAATTTACAAAGCGCTCGTCGGCCCTACCGAAATGCATGCCAACCATGCGTGCTGCTGCATTAAACATTATCTGAGACTGTCGCAGCTTAATGCCCCGTAAGTTGCCGTAACCAATTCTGAAGGCCTGAATATTCCATGTCGCTAAGCGGTCCAGCACCGGTATAAAGCGCGGATCATCGACGCCAAAAGCTTTCCGCTGCACATGGTAGAGATAATTATTGTAGATATCAGCCTGCTCCCAATCCCCCAGCGCCATATAGCTCTGAATTAACTGTTCCACCACGGGGACTTGCTCAAGGGTATAGAGGCCGGAATTGATTCGATTTACATGGATGGCTCTATCCAGCGTCTCAATCGCACCCACATGATTGCCTTGTTGTTGCTGCAAGCGTCCCAAGGAGGCAAGTTCCTCTACGAGACTGCCATCCCAGGCGCCTCCGTCCAGTTCAATATCCGTCACTGCGCTGTTGTATTGCCGAATACTATCCGCGCGCCGACCGAAGGCCGGGTCGGCCTCTGGATCGAATTCTGGGTCGATTAGCTGCACCCTTAGAGGCATCAGTGGATCCAAGCCTTCTTCTACGAGGACCGGCGTATCGATATACAGGAGTGGCGACCGCGAGCGGACACTTTCTTGAGGCTCCACTGTTTCCTGCGCAGTCACCGAAGATCCGGCTAGGACAGCGATTAAGCTAGAGGCCAAGCCTGATACCAAGTAAGTGTGCTGAAGAAAGCGTAGTCTCATGGTAATGCCGATATTGCCTTGTTCCTGTTCATTGCCGGTGCGTTCGCCGGTCCACTGGGAGTAGTGCTTAGAATCGAATCTGCGAGCTATTCAGTTATATCACCTGAGAATTTGCCCTGTAAATAACTGCCACCCAATAATGAGCCGTATCTACGCCTATACGCATTTTGAGAACAAACCAGTTCATCTCAGAATACTATGGATGCTCTGCAGCGCGGCTTTGTTTCTGCAATACCAGATTACCAAAACCATCGACGGCTACCGACCAATTTATGGCTACGAACGTCGTCGCTGAATATTCCGTAATAATTGCAGGACCCTCTATCGATTCGCCCGGATACAAATCTGCGCGCGCCAATAATTTTGCCTGCCCAGACCCTCCATAGACCTTGCAGTGTCGAATATTATTGCAGTGATCTCCTGTAATAAGCTGCGGCAAGGCAAATGGAGTTTTTTCAGTCGATAGATTAATGCGGATCGTCAACAGCTCGATTGGGCCATCGTGGCTGTAACCGTAGCGCTGCCTGTGAAGTTGCTCAAAGGCATCGAGCACTTTCCCTAGGGCATCCCAGTCGATATTCAGCGTATAAGACTGCCCCGCATATCTGAGGTCTGCGCTGCGTTTCGAAACCAGCACTGAAGAGCCCAGCCCCTCCAGGGCTAATTGCTCAATACCTCCAGCCTCCAATTGGGCAAACTGCTCTTCTAGGGACTGCTCATCAATCTGCTGTGTATCGAGACTCAGCGTCTTGGAAAACTGTCTGCCTTGATCCGCTACCACCATACCGAGCGCAGAGAGAACGCCTCCATGTATTGGCACTAGCGCATTAGTCATGGCCATCGCATCGGCGAGTGCGCAAACATGCAAACCACCGGCACCACCAAAACTCGCGAGTATAAAATCCTTCGGGTCGTGCCCCTTGTTCACGGAAATAAGTCTTATCGCCTTTGCCATGTGCTCATTTGCTATATCAATAATGCCTAGCGCTGTTTCCTCTATCGATAAGCCGATTCTCCGCGCGAGCGGTTCTATGCTTGCTTGAGCCCTCTCTAGGCTGAGCTTCAGGTCACCGGCGAGTGCGGAATCAGATTGCAGTCGGCCAAGTACCAAGTTCGCATCACTAACTGTGGCATCAAGGCCGCCACGGTCGTAACACGCGGGGCCGGGGTCTGCACCAGCAGAGCGCGGGCCAACCTGAAGCATGCCTCCGGCATCGACATAGGCGATCGAGCCGCCTCCAGCTCCGATTGTCTCCATATCAACCATGGGCACAGCAATCGGATAGTTCGAAATTGAGGATTCGTTGCTTCGCTGAATCTTTCCGTCCAGCAGGGCGACGTCCGTCGAAGTGCCTCCCATATCGAAGCTAAGGAATTTCGACTTACCAACTTGCTGAGCGAGATAAGCGATAGCAGTAAGTCCGCCCGCAGGGCCGGACAGCAAAAGATTTACCGCCGATTGCGCGGCCATGCTCGCAGACATCGTCTCACCGCTCGACTGCATGACCTGCAGCGCGGTGTCGCCTAACTCGTGCTGCAGAGCCCCTAGGTATCCACTAATAACCGGACCCAGTGCTGCATTAAGCCAAGTCGCTATGCCACGCTCATACTCTTTGTATTCGGGCAATACAGTGGAGGAACGACTTACAAAGCGCTCACCAGATTGCGCCTTAATCGCAGATTCAATTCTGCGCTCAAAATTGTCGTCTAGAAACGAGAAGAGCAAATTGATAGCAATAGCATCAGGTGCAAGGGATTCAATTTTGGCAAGCAGCTCATCAAGCTCAGTTTCCGTAAGAGGCAAGACCACAGTGCCATCTGCCGCGACTCTGCCACCCGTCTCAAGGCACAGTTCAGGTGGAACCGGAGGCGGCACTGCGGGAGTCTCCAGTGCGTAGAGTTCCGGGCGTGTCTGTCGCGCGAGCTGTAACATGTCCGCGAAGCCATGATTGGTAATGAAAACAGTCCGCGCCAGCTTGCCTTCAAGAACGGCGTTAGTTGCAACAGTACTTCCGTGGACGATCTGCAGGCTGCCATCATCAAGGTGAGACTCCAGCCCCATAGCCTGTATGCCATTCAGAATTGCCCGCTCGGGCGCGTCGGGAGTTGATAAGGTTTTGTGAACACTGACGCTGACGATCGGCTCAAACCGCACTAGGACGAAATCCGTAAAGGTTCCGCCCGCATCGATCCCTAATAGCATTTGCTGCTGCGAACTCATGACTGCTTCCTTTCAACTAAGGGAAAGATTATAAAGCAGTCTGCGCAAGCTGCTAGCAATCATACTACCGAGGTGCGAATTGCCGGAATTACCTGAAGTAGAGACAACCCGTCGCGGCATCGAGCCACACATCGAGAATAAGAAGGTCAGCAAAGTCATACTCCGCCGCAAGACTTTACGTTGGCCAATTACACCGGCTCTTAGTAAAGACCTGCCGGGGGAAACCATCAAGTCTGTTTCTAGGCGCGGAAAGTATTTGCTGCTCGCATCCAAAAAAGGAACCTTGCTCATTCACCTAGGAATGTCAGGCAGCCTCAGGATCGTAGAGTCAAATCGACCGGCGGCGAAGCACGATCATGTCGATATCGTGCTTGCGAACAACAAGGTGCTACGCTACACGGATCCGCGGCGTTTCGGTTGCATGTTGTGGGAAACAGAGTCGATAGAATCACACCCCCTATTGGCCTCTCTCGGTCCCGAGCCGTTGAGCGACAATTTTCACACCGACTATCTCTTCAAGAAAAGCCGCGCCCGGAATGTCGCAGTTAAGGCTTTCATCATGGACAGCAAGGTAGTCGTTGGAGTGGGAAATATCTATGCGAACGAATCACTCTTTCTGGCGGGTATCAACCCGAAGCGCAGCGCAGGAAAAATTTCGAAGCCACGCTACGAGAAACTGGTGGAGTGTATTCAGCAGGTTTTGCAGCGAGCGATCGATGTCGGTGGTACAACGCTCAAGGACTTCACGGGCAGCGACGGGGAACCCGGATACTTTGCACAGTCGCTTCACGTCTATGGCCGCAAAGGTGAACCCTGCCATGTTTGTGAAAGCACCCTAAAAGAGATACGCCAAGGACAGCGCAGTACGGTGTACTGCTCCCAATGCCAAAAATAGACCTTAGCTAAGTCGAAGACTGTTGCTGATTTTTCATAGCTTCGGCTACAGCCGGATGAACGAACTTAGAGATGTCGCCGCCATAGGCTGCGATCTCGCGTACTAGCGTAGATGAGATGTAGGAAAGATGTTCCGCAGGTGCGAGAAACACAGTTTCTATACTCGGCTCCAAAATTCGATTCATGCCAACTAGCTGAAACTCGTACTCGAAATCGGCAACGGTGCGCAGCCCACGCAGGATGATTTTGGCGTCACACTCCTTAACAAATTGCGTTATCAGACTATCGAATGACCTAACTTCTACATTTTCTAGATGACCCAGAACTTTTTTAGTGAGCTCCACTCGTTGCTCCAGCGGCAACGCATTGGGCTTCTGCTGATTCTTACCGACTACTGCCACAATAATTTTGTCGAATAAACCGGAAGCTCGTTCTGCTAGATCCATATGGCCATTGGTGATTGGATTAAACGTCCCCGGGTAGACAGCAATTTTCATCATAACATTCTCATTTTTATCGTGGGCAGGCTCTATGGCCTTGGTTTGCAATACTGGTTTACGCTTATGTCTCTAACTTATGCCTCTAACTAAGAGATCGCGCCTATGATCACTCACGCTTGCATGAAATTCAATATTCTCTGTTCCAGCCAATTGTCAGGATTTGAAGAAACGAAGCCTACATGTCCGCCCTTCTCAGTTAGCTGCATCTGCACTTGAGGCGATAGCATCTCACTATTTGGGATCGATTTGGGCGGAATCATCGGGTCGTTCTTACTCTGAATCAGTAGTGTATCGACTGCTATTGAACCAAGAAAAGCGGAGCTGCTGCATTTTCGGTAATAGTCTTCAGCTCCTTCGAATCCATGAAGGGGTGCTGTTATCTGCTCATCGAACTCCCATATGGATGAAATATTACTCGTATCGCCTAGCTCTGCGATGCGTGTCGCCTGTCCTGGATTAGACGCCTCTAGGTGCTCTTGCTTGCTCTGAAAGTCTTTCACCAAACGGCGCACAAAGTATTGGCCGTATATTCGACTTACACCTTGCAACATTGCCTGCGAGCAAAATTCCAATGCGAAAGGAGTCGACACTGCCACGGCTTTACGAATGCTGGGGTGTGATTCAATCTCGCCTAGCCATTTTAAGAGTACATTCGCGCCTAGCGAATAACCTACAAACACAAAATTGTGCTGAGGATATTCGACCGCCAGCTTACTAAACACTTCGTTGACGTCTTCTGATACGCCCGAGCGAGTCTGTTCATTTCTCCGCTGCAGCCACGGAAATTCATCGCGACGGAGGAGATACCCTGATCATTCAACAGAGACTGCATGGCCAAAATGTAAGAAGACCTCGAACACCCGCACAAGCCATGGAGAAAAAATACGATCGTATTCTCTTTGGATTTTTTGGGGTCAAGAGTTGTCCAATCGAGATCGATATAGTCGCTGCCGTCAAGCTCGATTCGTTGCCGTCGATGCACAACCTTTTTGCAGGGGAAAATTTCCTCCACAGGGTTTGACTATGACCTTCCGGCAACCACCATGTGGGAATGAATTCGTTTTCTAAAGTGCCAGTTGTCATTTTTATTCGCTGCTTCTCAAAATATTGTATAGACCGAATTGAACTGCTCCGGCCTTCTTGCTTTTTACTTCTACCCAATTACTAGGCAAGTCATCATCGATCGATTGCGCTTCTTTTTCGATGTACACAAGCCCGCCGTCTCTTAATATGTTTGCACTCTCGAGTTTAACGATTGCGCGAGCGAGCGTCCCTCCTTTGAATGGAGGATCTAGAAACACCAAGCCATAGCGCTTTGAGTCTTGCGCATATCTGTCCAGCCACTCGAACGCATCGGCACAATACACGTTGCCATGTTTGGCGTCTAATCGCTCGATATTGCCTCGCATCGAGTTTACTGCCGCTGTGCTCTGCTCGATAAAATCAACTTGGCTTGCACCTCTTGATAGAGCTTCGAAGCCTAGCGCTCCACTTCCCGCAAACAAATCTAGACAAGTTTCTCCTTGAATACTGTCCTGCAGCCAATTGAAAAGCGTCTCTCGAATTCTATCCGCTGTGGGCCGCAACCCCTCTAAATCCGGAAATTCTAGCTTTCTACTTCTGTACTCCCCCGCGGTGATGCGAACGCTGTTATTTTTTTGAATAGTAGATTGCGCCATAGTTTTACATTCATATCTGCTGCTAAGCCAAAGCGTAAGCCTATCATCTCAGCCCTCACGGTAGTATTAGATGAAACACGCAGCTGTGGTAGCATAGCAGCCCTGTAGTCGACCCTATTTGAGTGTTCTTATCATGTTTGGCCTAGGCAAGAAAAAGAAATCTGAAGACCCCAAGTCCAACGAAGCCTTAGAAGGCAAATCCAATGAGTCTGCTTCCGTTGACGGCGCAGCCAATCAGGACGAGGACGGTATATTTGCACGCCTGAAAAATGGCTTAAGCCGCACACGCAGCAGACTTAGCGATGGACTGGCCGAAATTGTTCTCGGCGAGAAGACTATCGACCTCAATCTCCTGGAAGAAATAGAAACGCAGCTGCTCTCAGCAGATCTTGGCATCGACGCAACCGATCAAATTGTCGACAACCTTAAAAAACAGCTCGGGCGAAAGCAGTTAGCCGACCCGAAACAGTTCATGACAGCCCTCCGACAAGAACTCACCGATATTCTAGAGCCGGTAGATGTGCCTCTCGTCATACAATCGGAATCCAAGCCTTTTGTCATCTTAATGGTAGGGGTTAATGGTGTTGGCAAGACAACCTCTATTGGTAAGCTCGCGAAGCTTTATCAGTCGCAGGGATTGAATGTCATGTTGGCCGCTGGCGATACTTTTAGAGCCGCCGCAGTGGAGCAATTACAGGTATGGGGCGAGAGAAACTCAGTTCCCGTGGTGGCCCAAGCCACCGGCGCCGATAGTGCCTCAGTAATTTTCGATGCCTATCAATCTGCGAAGGCGAAGAACGTCGATGTGCTAATCGCAGATACCGCTGGGCGCTTACACACGAAAGATAATCTCATGAACGAGCTAGAGAAAATCGTTCGGGTATTGAAGAAGCAGGACGAGCGCCTACCAGATGAAATCTTATTGGTGCTCGATGCAACCACTGGCCAGAACGCACTCAACCAAGCCGAGAGTTTTCATAAAACAACGACCCTAACTGGTATCGCTCTTACGAAGCTTGATGGAACGGCGAAGGGTGGCGTGGTGTTCGCACTTGCCAAAAAGTTATCCCTGCCAATTCGCTTCATCGGTGTAGGCGAAAAGATCGATGACCTAAGGCCGTTCAAGGCGAAAGATTATGTCGATGCTCTTTTCTCTGATTGAGCCCTCTTGTTAATTTAGACTTCTCTCTACCAGGCCAGCAGAATGATCAAGTTTGATAGCGTCAGCAAACGTTATGCCGATGGTCAGGAAGCGCTGTCTGATATTAGTTTCGAAGTTAGTCGCGGCGAATTCGCTTTCATTACCGGGCACTCTGGGGCTGGCAAGAGCACTCTGTTAAAACTTATCTTAGCAATGGAAACGCCTAGCTCAGGACAGCTAATTGCTAACGGCGTAAATCTAAATCGAATTTCTGCAAAGCAAATTGCCCGCCATCGCCGCCAGATCGGCACCGTTTTTCAAGACCACCAGCTTCTCCACGATCGCAGTGTGTACGACAATGTTGCGCTTCCTCTAGAAATTTGTGGCTATCAACCGAATGATGCCGCCCGGCGCGTTAGAGCCGCTCTCGACAAAGTTGGTTTGCTGAAGAAAGAAAAGAGCTTTCCCGAAGCGCTCTCGGGGGGGGAACAGCAGCGCGTAGGAATCGCTCGCGCGGTCGTTAATAGGCCTAGTATTATCCTGGCCGACGAGCCCACTGGAAATCTGGACCCAGCACTGTCGGCAGAGGTAATGAAGGTCTTCCAACAGTTTCAGAGCGTCGGTGTGTGCCTATTGGTTGCGAGTCATGATGCGGCACTCATAGAGCGCCTAAACTGCAGAACGCTAGTGCTCGACGGCGGGAAGCTCTTGGCCGACCAGAAACCGAGGACCCTGGCGTGAGTGCCACTAAGCGCCGCACTGAAAACCCGGCTCAATCTCGGCCGAGGCGCAACACGCGCGCAGGACAGACCGAATCATTTGTAGATCTAATAAAGCTCCACCGACGCATCGCAAGTGGTAGCGCTAGTCGACTTCTGCAAACGCCGGCATCTAGCCTGGTGACTCTCTTTGTAGTCGCCGTAGCGCTGCTGCTCCCCGCCCTTCTATTCGGCCTAAACAGTAACCTGACCAGCCTTCTAGCTGGCTTTCAAGACAGTGCACAGGTGACTCTCTATCTGCAAGAAGGCGTTTCTGAGGCGGATGGCCAAGAAGTTAGTGATGGCTTACTGACTAGGAGAGACATTGAAGACACACACTATATCTCATCTTCTCAGGCATTAGATGAGTTTAGTGCAGCTAGCGGCCTGGAAGGCTTACTCATCGAGATGACTGCCAACCCCTTGCCAGGTGCAATTGTCCTTACCCCTGCCGATGTCTCGCCTTTGGCTGTAGATGAACTGGCAAGACAGCTACAAGAACTACCCCACGTTGATGTGGTTCAGGTAGACAGCCTCTGGCTGCAAAGATTGGCGGCGATATCGAACTTGGTCAGCGCGATTGGTAGTGTGCTCGCAGTGATCGTAATTCTTGGACTATTCTTTGTGGTTGGCAACACCATAAAATTGGCAATCGAGAGCCGGAAAGCCGAGATACTAGTGATTAAGTTGGTAGGTGGCAGCGACATGTATGCCGCTAGACCTTTTCTATACACAGGCCTCCTCTATGGACTTGGCGGTGGAATCCTCGCTTCATTAATGCAGGCCATTGTTTTAACTACCTTTAATTCAAACCTAGAGGTATTAATGCAGCTGTACGAGAGCGACTTTCAGCTACGTAGCTTCGGAATCATGAGTGCACTGCTCATAGTCGTCGCCGGCGCTGCCATTGGCTGGGCAGCAGCACTCATGGCTAGTTTGCGCCATATCCGCGCCATCAACCCCTAGGTCTGGGTAGAGCCCAATAATTTCTTGTTCACTGCCCTTGAAATGCTGAAACACAGCCCCACGTTATAAGGTAGTTCTCTCCTTTAGTTTCAAGACTATTTCTACGCTTTTTCGAAACTATTGGGCCGGCGCCGCGAAAATTAGCGTTGAATCCTCCGCAATGCCCCGTAATCACGGGTGCTTAGAGAAACAGTATTATTGGCGGAGGGAATGTTTGAATGCTAAAATAGGGTATCAATTCGTAATCTATCGTAGATTTTGAATTATTGAGGAAAGAGTGAACAAAATGAGCACAGCTAACAGTTTACAAGTTTTCGACCCCACAACACCGGGTCAGGATTTAACTGCTTATATCTCCTCGGTTAATGGCATCGCTATGCTAACGCCTGAGCAGGAGCTTGAGCTTGCCAAACAATATTACTACGAAGACAACGTGGATGCGGCCAGACAACTGGTTCTTGCACACTTGCGCTTCGTCGTGCACATGTCCAAAACATATTCCGGTTATGGCTTATCTCAAGCCGACCTGATCCAAGAAGGTAACGTTGGCCTGATGAAGGCTGTTAAGCGATTCAATCCAGAAGTGGGTGTTCGCCTCGTATCCTTCGCCGTACATTGGATCAAGGCCGAGATGCATGAATACATTCTGCGCAACTGGCGCATTGTTAAAATCGCTACCACCAAAGCGCAGCGCAAATTGTTCTTCAATCTACGCAGCTCTAAGAAGCGTCTTGGTTGGTTGAACAATGAAGAAGCCGAAGCAATGGCACAAGACCTTGGTGTTGATGCCAAAGTCGTTAGGCAGATGGAAGGTCGAATGGCCTCCTACGATGCCGCCTTCGATGCCGACTCAGACAGTGACGATGAAGCAGCCTACAAAGCACCGGCTTACTACTTAGAAGATCAGGCGTCTGATCTCGCTACCAATGTAGAAGACGATGAGTGGGAAGAAGTAACGAATAACAGTCTTCACTGCGCCATGTCTGAACTAGATGATCGCAGTAAAGATATCTTAAACAGCCGTTGGTTAAGCGATAAAAAAGCTACGCTGCATGAGTTAGCCGATCGCTACGGCATTTCTGCTGAACGAATTCGTCAACTCGAAAAAAATGCGATGAATAAGATCAAAGTAAAAATGGCAGCCTAAGCAATGAACAAAAAAAAGCCGCGAGTTCTCGCGGCTTTTTTTTGACCTCAATTTGACCTGTCACCGATAGCATCACTGAGCGCGACTACCATGAGCAAACTTATTATCATCCTGGCCGGAGTTAATGGCTTCCTGGCTGTATCAATCGGCGCATTCGCAGCACATATGCTGCGCGATAGACTAAGTCCAGAATTGCTCAATACATTTCAAACCGGCGTGCAATATCATATGTATCACGCACTCGCCCTGTTCGGCATCGGATTGATGACGCTTAATTTCCCAGCATCGAGTCTGCTGCGCAGCAGCGCCTACTTGATGATGGCTGGCATTGTTTTATTTTCCGGCAGCCTGTACCTGCTAAGCATTACTGGAATACGATGGCTGGGTGCGATTACCCCTTTAGGTGGACTCTGCTTTCTAACAGCATGGGCGCTCATAGTATGGTTCGCCGCAAAGCAACAATTCCCCAGCTAAACGAAACAACTGAAATAGCAATCAATCGAAGAGTCGATACAACCCTGTGTCTAATTCAATACCAGACGAAAGCAAGAGGCCGATCCGCAGCTACGTTATTCGCTCCGGACGACTTACCGATGCGCAACGTAAAGCAATCGAAAGCTACTGGGAAAGCTACGTTGTCGAATTCAACAACGAATCTCTCGACCCCGCTAAGCTGTTTGAGAAACCACAGAAGCTTACGGTAGAGGTCGGCTTCGGGATGGGTGACTCGCTCCTAGAGATGGCGAAGCAAAGCCCTGATCAAAACTTCCTTGGAATCGAAGTGCACCAGCCCGGCGTCGGCAAGCTCCTCAATGGCATAGTCGAAAACAAGCTCACTAATATCAAATTAATCTGCCATGACGCCAGAGAAATTCTGGAAATTGGGTTGCCCGATAATTGCATCGACAGGTTATTACTATTTTTCCCCGATCCTTGGCACAAGAAACGGCACAATAAGCGACGCCTAGTGCAGCCGGAATTCATCGAGCTACTGCTTAAGAAATTAAATACGGCGGCGGAGCTTCATTTCGCCACAGATTGGCAGGCCTATGCCGAACACATGATGGAAGTGCTGGAGGCAAACCCTAGCTTGGAAAACATCCTAGGTGCACAGAACTACTGGCCGAAGCCAGATAGGCCCGTTACAAAATTCGAGAAGCGAGGACAGCGCCTCGGTCATGGGGTATGGGACCTCAGATTTCGGTCCATAGACGCAAGCAAAGGGATAAGCTAGAACCAGAGTCGGTGCTCGTGCTCTTTAAGCCAATTGATGTAGTGGTCGCAATCCGGGCAGATGGATTCAACCCGATTCCAGAATCGCTGCGAGTGGTCCATGTGCAACAGGTGGCAGACCTCATGAGTGATCATGTAATCGATGATGCTGTAGGGCGCCAACATAATCATCCAGTTGTACTGCAGCACCCCCGTTGACGTGCAATGCCCCCACTTGGACTTGGTCTTCCTAAGCTTAATTTCAGTAATCTTGTGTTCGACGCCTAGATGACGCGCCAGGCCTCGGGCCCTGGGCAAGATGTATTCACTCGCCTTATCGATTAAAAAATCTTCTACCTGTATCTTCGCTTTAGCTGGGGTCAGCTTATGACCCTGAATAATAAAATCATCACCAGCTACCATCACTCGATGCTTGCGCCCTTCCTTGAAGACAATGGTGCGCTCACGAGCCCGATAGAAAATCTTAGCGCCTCTCTCCACCCTCAATGCCTGCTTCTCGCGCAGAGATTCTTCGAATAGCCGACCCTCTATCCAACCGTGGTTCGAGGTAATGAACTCCTCGACCTCCGATTTAGATGCACTCAGCGGGCAGCGCACTACTACTTTCTGCTGCTTGATATACAGTGCGAGCGTCTTCCGCTTACTGCGTACTATCTCGCACTCATACGGTCGCTTCACAGCCTTGCTTCTGCCGCCAAAAATTAAGGGTAGTATCTTTGCCTTGCTCATTAGACTCACTATTTAGCCTGCTTTCTGGCTATTAATCTTGCTATCGCTCGTTCTGGATTTGAGACTTCGCCTTCAAATCTCTCAATAAACTCCCATCCTGCAAAGGCCTGAGCCAGCTCATCATGCCTCAAGAGAAAATCTGGGTTACTCGGCCTACCGAAGCGTTTCTGATCTACCGTAAACGTCTCATAGATAATCAAGCCACCTGGTCGAATCGCCTCTCTAATGAAAGGAAAAAGCGGCCTGTGCAGATAGTTGAATACTATGACGGCATCGAAACTTTTGCCAATTAGGGGATTCCTGCCCTCACTCACTTCAGCCTCAAAGTCTATCAACCAACACGCGCCTTTCTTCGCGCTAGTCCCTGCTGACTCGAGCTCGGGCGCAACGGTTTGTAGTTGGGCTTCATTATTATCTGCAAATAGTACCGGAACATTATGGCTAACTAAAAATAAACCGTTCCTTCCTTTGCCACAGGCGAGATCCAAGACACCATTCCCGATTTGTAGATTGTCGAACAAGCCATAATTATCTACAAGAAATGATGAAGCATTAACATTTGAATGAGACATGGATAACAGGGTAATGAACTGGTTAGAATAAGAGTTAGATAACAGGATAATGCACTGGTTAGGAAGAGATAGACAGCTAGAATGAAAAGCGTCTCGAATTCTATTCGAGTTACGGCCAAGGGCTGCGTAGAATAGCGCTAAGTCTTCTTAACAAGGCGAGCTAGGCGATCGAATCCAATTTTCAAACAGGCAACTTACCTAAGCAAATAGCAATGACGATACCCACCCAAAATAAAGATCGAATATTCGCAGAAACGAAGCTTCCAGGTGATTTCGTATTCGACGAAAATGTCGCCTCCGTGTTCGAAGACATGATCAATCGATCGGTTCCGGGCTATAGCACGATCATAGCCATGATTGGTGGCTTAGCAGAGGAGTATTGTCAGGAACACAGCCGGATCTATGACCTAGGCTGCAGCCTAGGAGGCGCGACTCTCGCCGCCGTGGATCGAGTAAGGTGCCAAGACTTCTCCACAATTGCGATCGATAATTCTGCTGCCATGATCGAGCGCCTGCAAACCAAGTTAGAAAGTTTGCCACGATTCGCCAGTAAGATTGAGTGCCGCTGTGAAAACCTGTGTGACTCAGAAATTACAAATGCCTCGGTGGTAGTACTGAACTTTACTCTTCAGTTCATCCCTCTTAGCCGGCGAGTCTCCTTACTAAGTAAAATCTACGCAGGAATGAAGCCGGGCGGTGTCTTGATCGTCTCGGAGAAGATTACCTTTCCCGATGAGAAGCTCAATCAATTGTTTATTGAGATGTACCACAGCTTTAAAGAGAACATGGGCTATAGCAAATTAGAAATAAGTCAGAAGAGAGCGGCACTGGAAAAGGTCTTGCTCCCGGAGACCCTAGACGTACATCGAGACCGCCTACAGAAGATTGGCTTTCAGTCTGTCGATGTTTGGTTCCAGTGCTTTAACTTTGCCTCCATGGTTGCGTTTAAGTAAACCCTTATGAATCTAAAGCCTCTGCAAGAACTGATTCATGGGTCACCGCTGGATGCGTTGCTTCCCTTTACCAAGGATGAGTTCCTGCAACAGATTCGCTATGGCGATTTCCCAAGATGGCGTAAATTGCTATCCGAACTGCCCCAGATCCAGCCGAGCTCAGTTCAGTTTGGCAGCAAGGTTCGAATCGGCAGTCCCAGTGATAGCGACCCGGAGACTCTCGTTCAACTGCAAGAGCAACTTCTAGAATTTATCCCTTGGCGCAAGGGGCCGTTTGAACTATTCGGCATAGATATAGATACAGAGTGGCAATCCAATCTGAAATGGGACCGCCTAGTGAAAGAAATTTCACCGCTAGAGTCGCGTCGTGTACTCGACGTCGGCAGCGGCAACGGCTACTCCGGATTTCGTATGCTAGAGGAAGGCGCCGAGATGGTGCTGGGTATCGATCCACATATCGCCTATCTTGCGCAGTTCTGGCTACTAAAACATTTTGCAACCGAGTCTCCCATATTTGTACTGCCCCTCACGCTGGAGCAGGTGCCTCCGTCGCTGAACTACTTCGACACTGTTTTCTCGATGGGAGTGATCTATCACCGGCGCTCGCCGATCGACCATATTCTGGAGTTGAAAAGCTGCCTACGGCCCGGAGGCGAACTGGTGATTGAATCGATCTGTGTCGATGGCGAGGCAGGTTACAGCCTAACACCGGAGAAGAAATACGCGCGCATGGGCAACGTCTGGTTCGTCCCGAGTATTCCCACTTTAGTACAATGGCTCGCTCGCTGCGGAATGGAACAAATTTCGGTTATCGACGAGTCAATTACTACTGTAGAGGAACAACGTAAAACCGAATGGATGCCCTTTGATTCTCTCGAAGACGCACTTGATGAAAATAATCCGCAGCTCACAATAGAAGGCCTTCCTGCTCCGAAGCGAGTAGTAGTAAAGGCAATTCGTCCCTAGTTACGGTCTTTCTGGTTTTCTACCATTACCAATTCGTTTCTAATTCAGACTAAAGTAGTCAACTATTCAAGGGGTCATGAAGCGCTTTTTCTCGTGGAACAATTAGTAAAAAACATTGCCTTTACAGTGACACAATCCCGTACTAACTATTCTGTGCCCCATTTGAGTAAATTTCCATTCCATCAATCGCATCACTGTTGACGCGCTAAGGCAATTGCGTTAACACTACGCCTACCCCATAGAGGGTCAGCTCTAATTCTATCCCTGATAATAAAGAGAACAATAAGATGGCCAGACCACTAAGAATTGAATATCCCGATGCTGTTTATCACGTATCCAATCACGGCCTCGATAAACAACGTGTGTTCCCCTCCGCGAAGTACTATGAAGCTTTCCTCGAAGGCTTAGGCGAAACCTGTTCTCGACTCAATGTAGAGGTGCATGCCTACTGCCTACTTAAAGACGGTTATCATCTCGTAGTGAAGACTCCAGAGGCGAATCTTAGCCGCTTCATGCGCCAGGTCGATGGCCTATACACCCAGCAGTATCAAAAAATGAAGGGCAGCGATGGATCGCTTTTCAGAGGCCGTTACAAGGCCGTGCTAGTTCAAGCCGAAAAATACCTGCTGCCACTATCAAGCTATATTCATACGCGCGTTAAGGCCTCTGAGCTAAACAGTTACCCATGGTCTAGCTATACTAATTTCACCCGCAAGGCGAAACCACCAATCTGGTTCAATCGCGACGAAACGCTTAAACAGTTACACACTACCCCGGCAAAGCGCCCCATCGCTTACAAGAAATTAGTCGCCCAAGGCGTTACGGATGAATTAGCGCATTTTTACGGAAAGAAGAATCTGTCTTCCCTACTTGGCGATGACAAGTTTCGTAAGGCCGCGCAGAAGAAGAAATCTGCCACCGCCGCTCGCGGTATTTCCCGAGGCGCGAATGCTAAGTGGAGGCCTTCTTGCAAACAGATCATCAGCGCAGTGGCTAAAGAATTTAAAGTCTCTGAGACGAGTATCTATAAAGCCGCCCGTGGCCCAGGCTCGAAGAACGTGCCGCGCTGGGTAGCCATGTATCTGTGTCAGGAGCTCTCGGCTGTCACTCTGCAGTCAATCGCCAAGCTGTTCAAACTGAAGCGCTATGGCACTGTTTCAACCACTGTCGGTAAAGTAAAGAAAGAGTTTGTGGCAGACAAGAAGTTGGTTGCCAGCACAGAGAAGCTGACGAAGCGGCTTAGTAAAGGAAAATAAACTTAGATAGTGCACTGAAGCTAGGACGGTTCCCCGTTATCCGGTGGAATTCTGATTTTGGGAGCGGGCATCTCTTCTATCCTGGTATGTCTTCCGATTCAGTACGCCCAACCTCGTTATCACGTGGAGTCCTGATTTTGAGAGCGCATGACCGTTTAGCGCGATAAATCCCTGATTCAAAATCATGCAAGCAACAAAAAGCCGGAGTTTTCAGATGAAAATTCCGGCTTTATCGATTCTGGGAATAGATAATCTATCCCAAAATGGTCTACTTGATTTTAGCTTCTTTGTAGACCACGTGCTTACGAACAACTGGATCAAATTTCTTGATTTCCATCTTGTCCGGCATAGTCCGCTTGTTCTTATCAGTGGTGTAGTAGTGACCAGTCTTGGCACTAGAAACCAGCTTAATTAAATCTCTCATAATCGTTGCCTTTATATTGCTAGCTTGGGCCTGACGCGTTTATACGCGAACGCCATTGTTTCGAATATCCGCTAGTACTGCGTCTATGCCGTTCTTATCGATGATCCGCATACCCTTGGTCGACAAGCGCAGCTTAACAAAGCGCTTCTCAGACTCTACCCAGAACCGATGAGAGTGGATATTTGGCGAAAATCGACGCCGTGTTTTGTTCTTTGCGTGGGAAACGTTGTTTCCTGTCACTGGTTTCTTACCAGTCACCATACAGACCCTGGACATTTTGCTGCCTCGTTTGTGTTAGCTAGTTAGCTGCCTTGTTTGGCTATTTCTTGCGCTTAGGATCAACAGAGAACTAGGCACAAAAATGAGCTGCGTTTTATACCAGAACGATCTGCCAATAGCAAGATAATGAGAATTCTGCGTTGTTCACGCTAGCTATACTCAGCCAAACTTTGGGCCAAGACCGGGTCATCTTCTCGCTTAATCAGTGCCTATGGCTGGCCTTCCTACAACAGGCCGCGTTCTGCAAACGAAACCACCACCGAGTTACCAATCACCAGATGATCCAATACGCGCACATCAATTGTCTCCAATGCAATGCGTAGCTTGTTGGTTATGGCTATGTCTGCCTGACTCGGTTCCGCTATGCCTGAGGGATGGTTGTGAGCCAGTATTACCGCCGCCGCATTGTGGTGTAGGCAGCGTTTGACTACCTCTCTAGGGTAGACAGCAGCTCCATCGATAGTCCCACGAAAGAGCTCTTCCAGTTTCACAACATAGTGTTGATTGTTAAGGAATAGACAGCTAAATATCTCGCTCTGACAGTCTCTAAATTTTGCCCGCAGATAGTCTCTAGTTGCCGCCGAGCTGGTCAAAATATCCTTCGACTGTATACCCTCCAGCATATGGCGCTGTGATAACTCCTTCATTGCTACAAATCGTGCCGCCTTAGCTACGCCGATTCCAGGATTCTCAGTGAGGCTGGCGCGATCTGCGGCCAGGAGACCAACCAAGCCCCCATAGCGGCTGAGCATGCCTCTAGCAATATCCAGCGAAGTCCTTGCCCCCTAGTGCCTGTCTGCAGCATTACGGCCAGCAGCTCTGCGTCAGACAGGCTAGCAGCGCCTTTATTGAACAGCTTCTCTCTAGGGCGCTCGCCCTGTGGCCAACCCGCCATACTCATTAGGCTAACCCCTCCATTACATTCGTCATCCTTGGCACTTCCCGTACTAACCACTACCGCCACGCTAATATAAGAATAGACGGCAATCGGCGGAAGCGTTAATTTGCCGTCAAATTGATTAACCCAATGCTAGCTGCTAGTCTAGCTATCCCTTGAGCTACCTATATTTGTTGGGCCTCCATGTTAAGCCTTACTAACAAGCGCATCTTACTCGGCATTACCGGCGGTATCGCGGCATACAAATGTGCCGAACTTACGCGCCTGCTAATCAAGGCGGGTGCCCAGGTCAGAGTAGGCATGACACGAGCAGCAACCCAGTTCATTACGCCGCTTACGATGCAGGCACTATCCGGCCAGCGCGTTCATCTGGACCTGCTAGATAGCGAGGCTGAAGCGGCCATGGGTCATATTGAATTAGCTCGTTGGGCGGACTTAGTCTTAATCGCGCCTGCTACAGCGGATTTCATTGCTCGCATCAGCCAGGGTCAAGCAGATGACATCCTCTCCACTATGGTGCTCGCCACATCAGCGAAGATTGCTGTAGCACCAGCGATGAATCAGGCGATGTGGGCTGATGACAGCACGGTGAGCAATCTGAATGTGCTGGTTGATCGCGGATACCATATTTTTGGCCCAGCAGAAGGTGAACAAGCCTGCGGTGACATAGGCCCAGGGCGCATGCTGGAACCCGCACAATTATTGGAGCTCAGTGCCAGTTTGTTTGAAACGGGCGAACTCGCCGGCAAGAGATTCGTCATCACTGGAGGACCGACTCGAGAGGCAATCGACCCGGTAAGATTCATAAGCAATCACAGCTCCGGCAAGATGGCTTACGCACTGGCTGCCGAGGCAGTCGCAGCGGGAGCAAAAGTGACCCTAATCAGCGGCCCAGTTAACCTAGCCACTCCTGAAAGCGTCAAACGCATCGATGTGATCAGTGCGGCTCAGATGCTCGTGGCGACTCACGAGGCTATAACAGATTGCGACGTATTTATCGGCGTTGCTGCCGTAGCCGACTATCGGCCTGCAGAGATCCAAACACAAAAAATTAAAAAGTCCGACGGGCAGATGCAGCTCACGCTGATTAAGAACCCAGACATCATCAGTGAGGTTGCCCAGCTCGATGACAAACCTTTTGTCGTAGGTTTCGCTGCCGAAACAAATGACATCGTCAGCAACGGGAAAGATAAATTGAAGCGCAAGGGCCTCGATATGCTATTTGCAAATAACGCGACCGAAACCTTTAACAGCGATTCCATCGTCGTCACAGCTTTAACTGAAACGAGCGAAACTGAACTAAAAGAAGGCAACAAGAATGTAGTTGCAAGAAGCATGTTGCAACTCATCGCTACAGCTCTGAACGAACGATAGCCATTACTACTCATCTGCAAATCTATCGGCGACGAACATGACGCAAGTTGCAACACAAACTCACCCCGAACCTATACCGGCCTCTATTTTTAGAGCCTATGACATTCGCGGTATCGCCGAGCAACAGCTCACCACCCAAAGTGTAAAGCGAATCGGTCAGGCGATAGGTAGTGAGGCTCTCGACCAGAACATTACATCACTACTAGTTGGGTATGACGGCAGACTCTCAAGCCCTACCCTGTCTATCGCATTGATCGAAGGCATTCAAAGTAGCGGTTGTAATGTGATAAGTATTGGTCTCGTGCCAACACCACTTCTCTACTTCGCAACCTATACGACCGATTACACTTCCGGCGTTATGTTAACAGCCAGTCATAATCCGGCGAATTACAACGGCTTGAAAATTGTCTTCAATCAGACCAGTCTCGCCGACAATCAGATTCAGACAATTCGAACACGTATTGAAAACGATCAGTTAAGAACAGGTAGCGGCGGATTCGCGGAGCTCGAAGTCGATCGTAGTTACATAGACGACATCTGTAGCCGCATTAAGTTAAGCAAGCCGCTCAAGGTCGTAATCGACTGCGGTAATGCCGTACCCGGAAAGATCGCGCCGACATTATTTCAGGAACTGGGCTGCGATGTGCATCCAATTTTCTGCGAGATCGACGGAAGTTTTCCAAACCATCATCCCGACCCAACAGTGCCTGAAAACCTAGCTGTACTCGCCTCCACCGTGCTGGAGAAAAATGCGGATATAGGAATCGCACTGGATGGCGATGGCGACCGGGTAGGACTCATAACGAATCTCGGAAAGTTCGTGGATGCCGACCGCATGTTGATGCTACTCGTGCAGTCTATCTTGCCGAACTATCCGGGCAGAACTGTAGTCTTTGATGTGAAGTGCACAA